>CETM01127509.1_pt1 | contig 11527 bp, 10 predicted proteins | sample 361451 | NCBI WGS metagenome assembly CETM01 (sample SAMEA2622690, study PRJEB7988) | marine metagenome | isolation source: saline water (ENVO:00002010), including
GATCAAAAATCTCAAAAAAATTTTACGAAGAGAGTTACATCTCTAGAATTAGAAAAAATATTGTATGATGCAATTCCTGTTCTTGATCACGGTTTTGTTAGGGTAGTTGATTATATGGGTGATGATACTTCTATAGTGCAAGCAGCTAGAGTTTCCTACGGGAAAGGTACTAAGAAAATTTCAACAGATAGTGGATTGATAAAGTATTTAATGAGACATAGACACAGCACACCTTTCGAGATGTGCGAAATTAAATATCACGTGAAGTTACCAATTTTTGTAGCAAGACAATGGATTAGGCATAGAACAGCTAATGTGAATGAGTACTCGGCAAGATATTCAATTCTAGATAAAGAATTTTATTTACCATCTAAAGAAAATCTAGCTGCCCAATCTACAAGCAACAGACAAGGTAGGGGAGATTTAATCAATGGGAAGCAAGCTGATAATATTTTGAATATGTTAAAAAAAGATGCAGAGCAAACTTATGCAAATTATGAGGTAATGTTAAATGAGAAATTTGATGGAACTACAATAAATGAAAGTAATAAAGGCTTAGCAAGGGAACTAGCAAGAATGAATTTAACTTTAAATACATATACTCAGTGGTATTGGAAAACGGATCTATTAAATTTATTAAATTTTTTATCATTACGAGCAGACAGTCATGCACAATATGAAATAAGAGCTTATGCAGATGTTATGATAGATTCTTTAAAAAAATGGGTACCTATTACCTTTGATGCTTTCATGGATTATAGAGTTGGAGGCATGGAATTGTCGGAAAAAGGAAAAAAAGTAGTCCAAAAAATGCTTAAGGGCGAGAAATGTGATCTGGAAACTTCCAAGCTTTCTAAAAGAGAGTGGAACGAGTTAATGGATTCACTCGGTTTTAAAGAGAAAATTCTTTAAAGTTTATAAGTAGAATAAAAATCTATTATACATTTTTTTTCTTTAAAGAATTTAAGTTTTTAAAAAAATAATAGATTAATTTAAAATTAAAAATTAATTTTAAATTAAATTTTAAGCCCATACTATTAAGTATTTCTATAGAAAGAGATTTAATGGCCTTTTCCAATCCTTTTTGATCGGTTTGAAAACATCCATTAACGGTTAGGGTATCAAAACCAAATTCAAATTTAAAAATGAAGTGTAACATTTGGCTATGCATCGTAATATCAGGTTTAATGTTATTTTTGTTCTTTACGGGTACCAAACCTTTGAAAATTGTATAGGTATATATTTCATTATGGTCAGACAATTTGATTATTAGAGGCTGAAAAAATTTTAGAAAATTAAGTTTATAAATAATATTTATTAAATTTTTAGAATTTATTTTGAAAATTCTTTTCTGATATTTTAAAAACTCATTATTTAGATCACTAAAGTTTATACTTGTATCATACTTATCTTTAATTTTTTGATCTATTGATTTATATTTTTCTCTCCAAAAATTAAGAGAGTTAGCATTTTGTTTTAGATTATCAGTCTCCTGGACTTCTCCAGGTGAAAAAATAACTACATTATATTTTTTATTTGAAAAATAATCTTTTACAATATCAGGTGTGTTTATACTGTCATTTAGAAAAAAATTTGATTCATTTGAAAAGTGTATAAAGCTTGCGAAAGGAATAATGTTTTTGCAATTTAAGTTTTCAGCAATTTTTTCAATATTATTTAGTCTTTCTTTTGCATCTTCCATTCTTAATTTTTTACTATGAACAAAAAAACCACTAGCGTAGCTGAATTGTTTTAGTAATACATCTATACTTCCATATTTCTTTTTAAATTTAATTATTTCTTTTTTTTCATAAAGAGCACAATCATTAATATTAAGTATAGATTCGTGGGGTGTTTTGATTAGTATAGAGGAATCGTATAAACCAAATCTTATTATTCGAATTTCTAATTTTTCATTTAATTTTGTTTTTTCACCTGAAGATAATTCTATTATTTCCAACCCAAGTTTAGATAGAAAATTTACAACTCTCTTATCAAGAGTTTTTTGAAATAAAATTTTAATTTTTTTTTTTAATAGAATTTCTAATATTTGAGGATTTTTAAAAAAATCAGTACGGAAATGATCCGGGTGTTCATGTGAAATATATATATGGGTAGTTTTATTTAATACATCAATAATTTTTTGGTTTTCATTTTCATAAATTAGCCTCCAACCCTTATTAAAAGCATGACCTTTGTACCAAGGATCAGATAGGATTGATATATTTTCAAATGAAATTAAAACAGAAGCATGATTGACAAATTCAATTTTTGTTTTTAAATTTTTTTCCATTTTATTTTTTTAGAAATAATTTCTCTATTTTTTTTGTTATTTCAATTATAATTTTTGAAATTTCATGGTTTGGATCTTTTTCAACCAAAGGCTTTCCTTCATCAGAAGTTACCCTTAAGTCTATATTGATAGGTATTTTTCCAAGAAATTCCTTTTTATATTCTTTAGCTACTTTTTCTACACCACCTTCTCCAAAAATGCTGTAATTTTTCCCATCATCGCTTTGAAAAAAACTCATATTGTCTACAAGACCTAGTATAGGCACTTTCAGTTTATCAAACATTTTAATTCCTCTTTTTACATCTAGTAGTGCTATTTCTTGTGGAGTAGAAATAATTATTACACCATCAACCTTAATTTGTTGCGCAAAAGTTAGTTGCGCATCTCCAGTTCCTGGAGGCATATCTACAACTATAAAATCTAAATTGTTCCACAAAACTTTTTCAGTAAAAGTTTTTATTGCACTAGTTACCATAGGACCTCTCCAGATCATCGGAGTTTCTTCATCCACCAAAAATCCAATGGACATACATTGAATTCCATATTTTTCTATTGGCACCAAACCTTTTCCATCTTTACTTTCTGGTTTGTGTTTTATAGACATCATTTTAGGTAATGAGGGCCCGTATATATCTGCGTCCAAAATTCCCACTTTTAAACCTATAGATTTCAGAGCCAACGCAAAATTCATGGCAAACGTTGATTTACCGACCCCACCTTTTGCACTAGATACTGCTATAGTAAACCTAGTTCCCTTTATTGGATTTTTAGTAAAGTTCTTAGGAGCCGTATTTCCCATAAAAGGCTCACTTACACCCGATGTCTTTTTGTCCATTTCTCTATCTTAACTTGTTTTTACAAATAAAATCACTATATAAAGTGTCATGGCAAATGAAAATGATTTTAGAGGTGGCAGTCCCTGGGGATCTCCTCCAGGAGGAGGAAATGGCTCAGGCAGAGGTAATCAAAGACCACCTAATATTGATGAAGTTATAGAAAAAATTCAAAAACTAATAAACAAGTTAATACCAGGAGGAAAATCTGGTGGTTCTAAACCATTTATTTTTGGAATTATTTTGTTAATAGCTGTTTGGGCTTTTAGCGGTTTATACAGAGTATTGCCAGATGAACAGGGAGTAGTTTTAAGATTTGGAAAATTTGTATCAACTACACAACCCGGTTTAAATTATCATATACCTTATCCAATAGAAACTGTTCTAACTCCAAAAGTTACGAAGGTTAATAGAATAGATGTTGGATTTAGAGCAGCAAGTGACTCGGGAAGAACCTCTGGCATCGGGGATGTTCCAGAAGAAAGTTTAATGCTAACTGGAGATGAAAATATTGTTAATATAGATTTTTCTGTTTTCTGGGTAATCAAAGATGCTGGAAATTTTTTATTTAGAATCCAAAGTCCAGTTGAAACAGTTAAAGCAGCATCAGAAACTGCTATGAGAGAAGTAATTGCAAAAAGCCAACTTCAACCTATTTTAACAAAAGGAAGATCAACAATCGAAATTGAAGTACAAGAAATTATTCAAAGTATATTAGATGAATACGAATCAGGAATTCAAGTTACACAAGTTCAGACGCAAAAAGCAGATCCTCCCGATCAAGTAATTGATGCCTTCAGAGATGTTCAAGCTGCAAGAGCGGATATGGAGCGTTCAAAGAATGAAGCCGAAGCTTATGCTAATGATGTTATACCTAGGGCAAGAGGGGATGCTGCAAAAATTTTACAAGAAGCCGAAGCTTATAAAAAACAAGTAGTTGCTGCAGCAGAAGGTGAAGCTAGCAGATTTGTAGCAATATATAATGAATATGCAAAAGCAAAACAGGTAACGCAGGAAAGAATGTATCTTGAAACAATGGAAAAAGTTTTAGCAGATATAGATAAAGTAATTATAGATAGAAAAGCTGGCGGAGTAGTGCCTTATTTACCGCTTCCCGAATTGTCTAAAAAGAAAGCGAGCAATAATTAATGAAACTAGGCAAATTTTTACTTCCCGTAGTAGCTGTTGCAGGTTTTGCAATTTACTTATCTCTTTTTGTAGTTAAAGAAATAAATCAAGCAATAGTTTTGCAGTTTGGCGATCCAAAAAAAGTAATAGTAGAACCAGGACTGCAAGTAAAAATTCCTTTTATTCAAAACGTTGTATTTTTAGATCGTAGAATTCTAAATTTAGATGCTCCACCCGAGGAAGTAATTGCCTCAGACCAAAAGCGATTAATTGTAGATGCTTATGCTAGATTTAAAATTGTAGATCCATTGAAATTCTATATTTCAGTCGGCGATGAAAGAGTTGCAAGATCTAGATTATCTACGATTATAAATTCAAGAATAAGAAGTGTTTTAGGTAAACAAAGTCTGGCAACTTTATTATCAGAAGATAGAACTAAACAGATGGCAATAATTCAAGAAGGAGTAAATGCAGAAGCACAAAATTTTGGTATACAAATTATTGATGTAAGAATTAAGAGAGCCGATCTTCCTCAAGCAAACAGTGAAGCGATATACAAAAGAATGCAAACAGAAAGAGAAAGAGAAGCAAAAGAATTTAGAGCAAAAGGAGCTGAGATGGCGGTAACTATTACTTCAACCGCAGACAAAGAGGTTACAGTAATCTTAGCAAATGCAAAGAAACAATCTGAAATTATGAAAGGTGAAGGAGATGGACAAAGAAACAAAATCTTTGCAACTGCGTTTGGAAAAGATCCAGAATTTTTTGCCTTCTATAGAGCAATGCAGGCCTATGAAAGGGCCCTAATTGGAGGAGATACTTCTCTTATATTGTCACCAGATAGTGATTTCTTCAAATTTTTTGGAGACACAGGAGTAATCAAAAAACAATAAATAATCAAATGAAAGAGCTCATCATTGCGATAGGTCTTTTATTATTTATCGAGGGAATGTTGTACGCCTTATTTCCATCAAAAATGAAAAATATGCTTAAAATCATTGAAAAACTGCCAGTTAATCAGTTAAGGATTAGCGGTTTATTATTTGCTTTGATCGGCTTTGTGATTGTCTGGTATTTTAAAAGATAATGTTTATGAAAAATTATAAAATTTTTTTTAATTTTACTCTAATCCTTGTTTTATTGTTTTCCCCACTTTCTTCTGCGCAAAGCAAAGTCATTCCCAGCTCCTTTGCAGATCTTGCCGAAAAATTAATGCCATCCGTGGTGAATATATCAACCACTCAAACAATAAAAACTACATCAAATCCATTTCCTTTCCAATTTCCGCCGGGATCTCCTTTTGAAGACATGTTTAAAGAATTTAATAAACCAACAGAAAGAAAAGCTACAGCACTCGGTTCTGGATTTATTATAGATAAAAAAGGTTTAATAGTTACAAATAATCATGTCATTTATGGAGCTGAAGATATAGTTGTTACAGTTAATGGTACTACAGAGTACAAAGCAAAAGTTATAGGAAAAGATCCTTATATGGATTTGGCCGTCTTAGAAATAGAGTCGGATGAAAGTTTTAAGCCAGTAAGTTTTGGAGATTCAGATAAAGCACGCGTAGGTGACTGGGTAATAGCCATTGGCAACCCTTTTGGTTTTGGGGGAACAGTTACATCCGGTATCATTTCCTCAAGAAATAGAGATATAGGCTTGACAAGGTATGATGATTTTATTCAAACAGACGCTTCTATAAATCAAGGAAATTCTGGAGGACCGCTTTTTGATTTAAATGGAAAAGTTATAGGGATCAATACAGCGATTATTGCTCCTGGACAATCAGGCTCAATAGGAATTGGTTTTGCTATTCCCGCAAACCCTGCTTCCAAAGTTATTAAACAATTAATAAAATTTGGGGAAACAAAAAGAGGTTGGCTCGGCGTTAGAATTCAAGAGGTTACCAAGGAGATTGCGGACGTTGAGAAGCTAGAAAAACCCGAAGGAGCTTTAGTTGCAAGTGTTTCAGAAAATAGCCCGGCTGACAAAGCGGGAATAAAAGCGGGAGATATAATTCTAGAATTTGATGGAAAGAAAGTTGACACGATGAGAAAATTACCAAAACTAGTTGCTCAAACTGAAGTAGGTAAAAGAGTTAAAATAGTAATTTGGAGAAATAAAAAAACTATTACAAAGAAAGTTTTATTAGGAAGATTAGAATCGTCCCAAGAATATAAAGCTGAAAACAAACCTGAAGATGATAAAAGTAAATATGTTGAAATTGAAGATTTAAAAATTTTAGTTCGTGATTTAAGCAAAGATGATATTGCTGAAAGAAAATTACCAAAAAATACTACAGGAGTAGTTGTGATGGAAATATTAGCAGGAAGTCCTTTGATGTTTGTCTCGGAGAATGACGTAATTGTAGAATTACAGAAAAAGAAAATATTCGACTCAAACCAGTTTTCAAGTAGGGTTAAGGATCTTCTTCAAAAAGGTGAAAATACTTTGTACTTAGCAATTTTTAATTCAAGTAACGAGAGATCTTATATAACCGTAAAAATTAAATAAAAATTAAATTAAAGCTTCAAATGAAGCATAAAAAAACAATTCTTTTATTTGGTCCAACAGCTTCAGGAAAATCTCAGTTAGCACTGGATATTGCCAGAAAATTTAATGGGGAAATTATTAATGCCGATAGCATGCAGGTTTATAAAGAAGTAAAGATTTTGTCAGCCAGACCTAACAAAAATGCCATTAAACATCATCTATATGGTTTTGTTTCAGCAAAAGAAAATTTTTCAGTTGGTTCTTGGTACAAGTTGGCGGCAGCAAAAATTAAAGAAATTAATAGCAAAGGGAAAATTGCTATTGTTGCTGGTGGAACTGGTTTGTATTTTAAAGTTTTAATAGATGGATTGGCAGAGATTCCTGAAGTACCAAAAATAGACTATAGTTATTTAAACCCACTAGGTAGATATATGATGAAAAGTCACTATGAGAAAAAATATCCAAAAATTTTTGAAGGCATAAGTAGACATGATATACAAAGAGTTTCTCGTGCAATTTCTGTTTATGATGCTACGGGGATAACACTAAACGATTGGCAAAAAAAGAAAAATAAAAAATATTTTAATTCAAAAGAGTTTATAAAAATTTGCCTAATTCCTCCTAAGCCAGAATTAGAAAAAAGGATTAAAAAAAGGTTCAGTGGTATGCTAAAAAATGGAGCAGTAGAAGAAACAAAAAAATATAGAGATCTTAATCTATCTTTAAAAACACTACACACTTCAAATTCTATTATTGGGCTTAAAGAAATAGGATCATTTTTAGATAAAAAAATTTCATTGCATGAATTAAAAGAACAGATTCTTATAAAAACAAGGCAATACGCCAAAAGACAATTTACTTGGCAAAGAGGCCAGATGCAGGATTGGAAGGGATTTGCTGATATAAATTATCTTAATTTACGAAAAAAAGTTATAAGTTATTTATCTAGAACTTGACCATCATTAAAACTCAGTTAGATTAAGTCTATATGACAAATTTAATGACTGGTGCAGAAATAGTTTTCAAAGTTTTGGAAGAAAGAGGCGTTGAACATATTTTCGGTTATCCTGGAGGAGCGGTTCTCCCTATTTATGATGAGCTAAAAAATCATAAAAAAATAAAACATATTTTGGTTCGTCATGAACAAGGAGCAGGTCATGCAGCAGAAGGATATGCAAGATCTTCGGGAAAGCCTGGTGTTATTCTTGTAACTTCGGGACCCGGAGCAACAAACGCAGTAACAGCATTAACCGATGCTTATATGGACTCCATTCCTTTAGTATGTATTACAGGTCAAGTGCCTACGCATCTAATAGGAACAGATGCTTTTCAAGAATGTGATACCACAGGTATTACAAGACCTTGCACCAAACATAATTGGTTAGTCAAAGATGTAAAAAAATTATCACAAATTTTACACAAAGCTTTTGAAGTTGCTACAAGCGGAAGACCAGGTCCCGTTTTAGTAGATATACCCAAAGATATTCAGTTTCAAAAAACAAAATATCTTAAACCTAAAGACTTAAAAAATGATAATAAAAAAACTAGTTTCAGTTTTAATAGTCATGATAAAGAAATAGACTTAGCGGTAGAACTCATTAGAAGAGCTTCAAAACCAATTTTATATACTGGGGGAGGTGTAATTAATTCTGGACCAAAAGCTACAGAATTACTTAGAGAACTTGTTTCAATAACGGGATTTCCAATTACATCAACTTTACAAGGCCTAGGAGCTTACCCAGGAAATGATCATCAATTTTTGGGAATGCTAGGTATGCATGGAACTTACGAAGCTAATAATGCAATGCATGATTGTGATCTGATGGTAAATATTGGAGCGCGTTTTGATGATAGAATTACTGGTAAGATTGATGAATTCTCACCAAATTCTAAAAAAATACATATAGATATTGATCCTTCTTCAATAAATAAAAATGTAGTTGTTGATTTAGCTTTAGTTGGAGATGTTAAATCTGTTCTAAACAAACTAGTATCTGCTATTAAAAGCAAAGATCCCGATTTTGTATACTCCAACAGACAAAAAATTTCTACGTGGTGGAACCAGATTGAAAATTGGAGAAAAAAAAATTCTCTTGGATTTACTAATAGTAACGAGGTAATAAAACCGCAGTTTGCGGTTCAAAAATTGTACCAATTAACTAAAGCCCAAGATGTTTTTATTACTACCGAAGTTGGTCAACATCAAATGTGGGCTGCACAACATTATAAATTTGATAAACCTAATCGATGGATGACTTCAGGAGGTCTTGGTACAATGGGATATGGACTACCTGCTGCCATTGGAGTTCAAGTTGCTAATCCCAACAAGCTAGTTATTGATATTGCTGGCGAAGCCTCGGTATTAATGACTATGCAAGAAATGTCAACGGCTGTTCAATATAATTTGCCTATTAAAATATTCATCCTTAACAACCAATACATGGGAATGGTTAGACAATGGCAAGAATTACTTCATGAAAAAAATTATTCAGAGAGCTACACAGCAGCTTTGCCAGATTTTGTAAAACTTGCCGAGGCATATGGTTGCGTTGGCATTAGAGCAAATAAACCAGATGAATTAGATGGAAAAATCGCAGAAATGCTTTCAGTAAATAAACCTGTAATTTTTGATTGTGTTGTAGATAAGGTTGAAAATTGCTATCCAATGATACCTTCAGGAAAGCCCCACAATCAAATGTTATTAGGGCCACAAGAGGAGGAGGAAGAGATCTCCGAAGAAGGAAAGGTATTAGTTTGATTATGGTAAAGTCGGCCTATAGTTTTGCAACCAAAAAAGAAAAAATAGAGAATTATATTTTTGTTGTTTGGGTAGATAATGAAGCAGGAGTTCTTGCCCGTGTTGTAGGATTATTTTCAGGAAGAGGGTATAACATCGATTCCCTTGCTGTTGCAGAAGTAGATAAAAAAAAAAATATATCTCGTATAACTATTACCACTTCTGGCACACCCCAAGTTCTTCAACAAATAAAACTTCAATTAGGTAAGCTTATTCCAGTTCATAAAGTTGCAGACTTTCCTAGAAATAAAAAAACTTTAATGAGGGAAATGGCACTATTAAAGGTTGTTTCTTCAATTGGTAAACTTGAAAAAGCAAGAAAACTATGTAAAAAACACAAATGTATTGTGCTTGATAAAACAAGCAAATCTTTTGTATTTGAAGTTTCTGCTTTAAAAAAAGAAATTGACCAATTGATTAAAAAATTAGAGCCTATAGGTTTAGCTAGTGTATCCAGGACTGGAGTTGTTGCAATGACTAAAGGCTCAGAAGTATACGGACAGAATTAATAATTCAAAGGAGATTATATGAAAATGTTATATGAAAAAGACGCTAAACCAGATCTAATAAAAGGCAAGAAAGTTGCAATTTTTGGATTTGGAAGCCAAGGACATGCTCACGCATTAAATTTAAAGGATAGTGGAGTTAAAGAAGTAGCCATAGCATTAAGAGAAGGGTCGCCAAGTAAAAAAAAAGCTGAGTCACAAGGATTAAAAGTAATGTCCCTTTCCGATGCTGCGGAGTGGGCAGATGTATTGATGGTTTTAACGCCCGATGAATTACAATCACAAATTTATAAAAATCATATTGAACAAAGAATGAGACAAGGAACAAGCTTAGCTTTTGCTCACGGACTTAATATACATTTCAAACTTATTAATGCTAGAAAAGATCTTGATGTTTTTATGATTGCTCCTAAAGGACCAGGCCATTTAGTTAGAAGTGAATATCAAAAAGGTGGTGGTGTTCCTTGTTTGATGGCAATCCATCAAGACAGTTCAGGAAAAGCAAAAGATTTGGCTCTATCTTACGCGTGCGCTATAGGAGGAGGCAAAGCTGGTGTAATAGAAACTAATTTTAAAGAAGAATGTGAAACAGATTTATTTGGCGAACAAACAGTCTTATGCGGTGGTTTAGTTGAACTAATTAAAAATGGTTATGAAACTTTAGTTGAAGCAGGATACTCTCCTGAAATGGCATATTTTGAATGTGTTCATGAAGTAAAACTAATCGTAGATCTTATTTATGAGGGCGGGATAGCTAATATGAATTATTCAATCTCTAATACAGCCGAATATGGAGAATATATTACAGGAAAAAAAATTGTAGATTCAAATACCAAGAAAAAAATGAAGGAAGTTTTAGAGGATATTCAGTCGGGTAAATTTGCCAAACAATGGATGGATGAAAACAAAAATGGTCAAAAAAACTTCCTTAAAATGAGGAAGGAGTTGGCTGATCATCCTATAGAAAAAGTTGGCACTAAGCTAAGAGCCTTAATGCCATGGATAGGTAAAAATAAATTGGTAGATAAATCAAAAAATTAGTTAATTTAGTTAATTTTTTGTTAAACAAATAAAAATCTTTTGCATATAGCTCGCTTAGGTTGTAGATTAAAGATAGAAAGTTTTACCAATTTTTTGAGGGTTAATGTCTAAAGATAAAAATAGAGTTTATATATTTGATACAACTATGCGTGATGGTGAACAATCACCAGGCGCCTCAATGAGTCTTGAAGAGAAAATTCAGATTTCCAGAGTGTTTGATGAATTGGGGGTTGATATTATTGAAGCTGGATTTCCAATTGCTTCACCTGGCGATTTTGAAGCTGTTACTGAAGTTAGTAAAATTTTAAAAAACTCAATACCATGCGGACTTTCAAGACATACAAAAAAAGATATTGATGCATGTTACCAAGCTTTAAAATCAGCAGAAAGATTTAGAATTCATACTTTTATTTCAACAAGCCCACTTCATATG
>CETM01106716.1_pt1 | contig 11523 bp, 6 predicted proteins | sample 361451 | NCBI WGS metagenome assembly CETM01 (sample SAMEA2622690, study PRJEB7988) | marine metagenome | isolation source: saline water (ENVO:00002010), including
GAACTTGAAGTTCACGTTCCTGACGGCCAACCATCTAGGCAAACATTCAGGTTAACACCGAATCCAATGACACCTCCAAATCACCCACTACCTATATGGTCAAACGACGAAGAAGATGTAGTAACATGGCTAAGCAATTTAGTGGGTTCTGCCCATGTATTGTGGCTCAGTCTAGCATGGGAAGAACACATCGAAGGGAGGCGCCCCATCCGAATTACAATCCGACACATCGATGGACACACAATTGGATCTGACACCCTTTGGACAGAAGTCTCAGTTCGCTCTAGTGGAGGCGACACCCTTCGAAGGCGAATGGGCTCAGCGCGAGCGACCGCACGGAGATGGCAAAATCAAGCATTGAGCCACACCGACACATCGAAATTTATCGCACCGTAGGTGCGTGTCTCTAACGGATGCGTTTATGATGCGCCCTCAAGTGCCCAAGATTACTCGGTGATATCATGCAGGCATGGGACGTCGTCATTATCGGGGGCAGTATAGCAGGAATGAGGGCCGCAATCGCAGCATCAGATGCGGGTTCAACCGTCACTGTTCTGAGTTCATCCCAACCATCTTCATTCAATGATGATTCGATGCAGAGCGGTCTAGCATCGGCAGCGGGTGAAACAAATCCATCCACCCATGCAGCGGATATGCACAGAGTGGGTGCAGATTTGTGCGAGGGCGATATCGTTTCAGCAACGACAAACTCAGCCGTCGGTCACTTATCAGAATTGGAAAGGTGGGGCATGAATCTCCGTCGCAATCGCAATGGCAACCCATACCTCGGTCAATTGCCAGGCCAATCAAATCCTCGCACAGCAGGAACCGGTGACTCAACACTCCGAGAAACTAGATCGATACTTGAAGAACAATGCATCAAGCGAAACATCCCCCGTCGAGGCGATATTGAAATGCTTGACATTGTTATTGACGGGGATCGCGCAAAAGGCCTCATTGCTTTGGATATCCAAACTGGAGAAATTTTCGCCCTCCAGTCAAAATCAATCATTCTAGCAGACTCAGGATTCCAAAGTGCTTGGAATGGAGACGGTCAAGCCATGGGTACATCATCAGCACTGGCACTACGAGAAGGAATTTCTCTAGCAAATCTAGAATTTACATCAATGCACCCACTCACGGTTGCAGACACCACACTTCGCCTTCCTTTGGATTTACTAGGTTCAGGTGGGGATGTACTGGGCTCAGATGGACAACCAATGTCCATGGAAAACGGGCCAGACGCTCTTGCCAGAGCCATCATCGCCCAAGGGGGGGCATCGCTTGATTTGACATCAATATCACGTACAACATTTCCTTGGTTTTCCGGTGTAGTTGAAGATCTGCAGGCCAGATGTGGTATTGATTGCACACAAATGCTCATCCCCCTCATGCCAATCGCCAACGTTACGATTGGAGGAATTCCAACCGATGCGAACGGCCATGTCGTCAATGGCGCTTGGGATTCTAAAGTCAAGGGCCTTTTCGCCGCAGGAGATGCTGCTTGTTCAGGACTTCATGGAGCCGCATTGAACAGTGGAGACCACCTTTTGGGTGCAATCACAAGTGGTGCAATTGCAGGATCCACGGCAGCAACTTTCGCAAATTCCAGCAAGCACTCAGGCTCCAGCGAAATTTCAATCGCTCTGTCAGAAGCACATCACTTCCACGATTCGATGCTATCATCTGTGGGCTCAGAGGGAGTAAACGTTGGAAGTATTCAATCAGACCTCGCCTCGACCATGCAAACTCATATGGGGGTAGAAAGGAATGCAAGCGGCCTTTCACAAGCAGCCAAAACCATCACCCAGTTGCAAGAAACTCCAGTTGCTCTGAGCGATCAAAGCCCAATCATGAACACCGAACTGGTTTCTCTACTACGAACCCGCTCACTGCTTGAAGTCGCCTCTGCTGCCGTTTCTGCGGCACAAGCTCGCGAGGAAACTCGAGGCAACCACGTTCGTTCCGATTTCCCAAATACGGATTCAGCCCCACCCAACCATTCTTTCACTTCTATGGACGGCAAGGTCACTAGCCTACCTCTTCGCAGTTGAATCGAACTGTTTTGTAGCCAACGATAAGAGGGCGAAGGGATTCGCCTCGCCAATGTACAATGTTCGCCCGGGGATTTCTCGCAAAGCGGCAACATTCCTAATTGTCATTTTGACTCTTGCCATTGTTACGGAAGTATATCTTCAAGAGTCTCCAGAAAATACCACAAAGGATGAGGATTGGGCTCTAAAAATCACACCCTTGGTATCAAATGAAGTCACGAACCCGGTCGTTGCAAACGTTCGTATTTTGGGTGATTCATCTAACTCTACCCCTGATATCGTGTTCACAGAACCACTGCGTGGGATATTCAGCACAGCTCCCGCAACTACAACTTGTATTCAGTCTGCGGATTGCGATTTGACCACTTACAACTTGAGCGATGAATTCCATCAAGCAGCGCCAGTTAGGGTTTCGCTTGGAGAAATAAACGGACAGAATCAGTGGATTGTTTCAGATATTGGAATTTTGCACCCTTCCAATGAAAAGTTGGGCCGCGTCGTTTTGGTCAATCAAGAATCGGGCGCCGTGACAACTGTCATCGAAGGAATCGGAAGAACAGTTTGTGCCGAGCCGGGAGACATAGATGGAGACGGCGACCTTGATTTGACACTGTGCGAATTCGGTCATGATGAAGGCACGGTATCTTGGTTAGAAAATGAAGGTGACAATTGGACCCAGCATATACTCGATCCACGACCCGGGAGTATCCACGCACACCCCATCGATGTTGATTCGGACGGGGATCTTGACATCGTCACCATCCTTTCTCAATTATCAGAAGAGGTGATGCTATACCGAAATGATGGGTCGGGCAATTTTTCCAATGAGTCATTGTACAAATCCAATGTTTCGTATTATGGTATGAGTGGACTGAAGACAATCGATTTAGATCTCGATGGAGACAACGACCTCGTATTCACAAATGGGGATACGATGGATTTTGATACACCAGAAGGCATCGATCCAAACCAACTGCATGGTGTCGCATGGTTGGAAAATGATGGTGGCGGGAACTTCACCCATCATGATATTACACGTAATTGGGGAGCATACGACTCCGCTTTCTTTGACATTGGCAACGATGGCGATTTAGACATCGTACTCGCTTGCTATCAAGTCAGCAGCCAATTCCCAGCAGAAACGCAGGGCACCCAACTCCTCATCCTCGAAAGGGAGAATTCGACTTGGATTCGCCACAATGTCGAAACAACAAGCCAATATCGCATGCTTTCAATAGCAGGAATTTCAGAAGGAGAATCCGAGATTAGTTTTGTGTTTGGAAGTCACGACCCATTCGCTGAAGGCGGCGAACTGCATCGTCTCGCTACGTTGCAATTACAGGTCCCTCTCCATTCGTCGGTTTCTTGACGAGTACCCCAATCCGCATCCATGGACGAGTCCACATTGTTTACGAAAATCATTCGCGGAGAAATCCCATCGTCCAAAGTTGCAGAGGGGAGTGATTGGTACGCATTTCTAGATATCAACCCCCATCGACCAGGACATACATTGGTCGTGCCCAAGGAACAAGCGCAGCGAATTTCAGAATTATCTGTAGAGAGTCGCAGGTCACTTTTGGATGGTGTTGTCGAAGTACAACGTCGCCTTTCGATTGAATTTGGTACAACAGATTTCAGTGTTAATCTGAATGATGGGCCGCTCGCTGGCCAAGAGGTGCCACACGTCCATTTCCATATTATTCCACGAATCCCAGAGGGAACATCACGCCCCATTTGGACACAAACAAAAGAATCATCAGAACCAGATTTCGCCATGCTTGCGGACTTAGCAGAACGATTACAAGCACACTAATTTTGGTGATTTCATGGTGGAGCAAACCGTTCAGACAGGAGATGACGGTGCCGTAGATCATCACGGAGAGATACTCCCTCCACTTTCGAAGAGTGCATCCCGCATCGACGTCGAAAAAATCGAGAGTAAACGGCGTACGGGAAATAAGGCTGGAGACCACCCTGGTGTTGCTTGGTTCTACCATATGATGCGAGGGTTATGCAGGTTGGCCGTCAATCAGCAATTCCGTACGATTGAAATCACAGGTCAAGAAAACATCTCCGAGGATGCAGGAATACTCACAGTGGGATGGCACACAAATGGATTGATTGATCCGAGTACAATTTTTGTTACCCAACCGAAAATGCTGGTATTTGGTGGAAGACACGACTTGATTACCCGCGCAGTAATCGGCCCGATTGCATCGCTTTCAGGAGCTCAACCGGTTTTACGGCAAGCAGAATTGGCCAGAGGTGGAGCATCCAGCGAAGCAGGCGCTAGAATCAATGGGAAGACGATGCTAACCCTTGCAGAATGTATTGCACACGGCCACGGAACGGCTCTTTTCCCCGAAGGCACCTCTCATGAGGATTCGAAGATGCGTAGACTACGTACGGGGCCTGTGCGCTCAGTTATCGCCGCCAATTCGATTGCACATGAGAAGGGATTGCCGGAACCACACCTGCTTCCAGTGGGGTTGCATTACCGCACATCTTGGTATTTTCGAACCGATGCTTGGTTTGAATATGGTAAACCAATACCCCTTGACGGGGCAATACACCCTCCAGAAGACAGAGCCCGCTTGATGGCAGGTGAATGGGTGGAAGCGCCCGCAGAAAGAGTGAATCAATTGCGGGATGAAGTTCGCTCGAGACTGGCACCGATGACACCGGATGCATCGACATGGGACGAACATCGATGTTGGCACCTTCTGGGGCACCTTCAAGCGCTTGCTCAAGGTGATAAACTCACGAGTTGGAGACAAGAAGTCCTCGCTGCAAGAAAAGCCCGTGATCAAATTCGGGAAGGCGATCAAAATCTTGACACTCATCAACAGGCCGCAGATAAAATCGCCAAGAGATTACACGCCACAGGTCTTGATGGTCGCTCCCTTGACTTACAAGGCTTGAGAGTACCCCGAATCTCAGAGCGCTTGGCGATAATCCCTGCTCTGATTCTCGCCATTATCTCAGCACCATTGACATTGGTTGGGAGCGGCCTCATGATTCTCATGGGCAAAATAATGGGTGACCGAACAGATGAGGGGCTGGATGCTCGAACGACCTATCATCTCCTAGCATCGATGTTGGGGCCCTTACTAATTTGGCCGTTACCAATCATTGGGATTGCTTGTGCATTTTGGATTTGCTTACCAGAATTTCGAGTGTGGACACCACTACTCGCACTTTCCTTACCTTTACTGTTCCATATTTCGAACAAACTGGCATTATCAGCATGGGATTTCTATGTAATTGCTCGAGACGCGACTAGAATCGCCCGATTGCGAAAACACCCAGAGGCTAAATCGATTGATGAAGAAATCACAAATTTACTCGCTGCGCTGAAATAGGTCGCCGTACGCCAACTGACCATGGCGGCCAAGGATATCGAGGGCAAAGTGAGAAACTGGCTATCTGGCGAAGGTCTAGATATCAAAGAACGAGAAGACCCCCGGGCTGATTTCCATTTCCTTGTAAGATACCCTCCCACCAAACACGGCCACCTGTTCAACGTCCTGTCTCCAAAAGAGCGCAACTTGTTGGTAATCTCAAGTGTGACACAGGTTGATGCAGGGCAGCAAGATGAAATGAACAAGCATGCAAATACAGATCCCGAAGGTTGGGAAGAATGGCTTCACGACACGCGTTTACAATTGACACGTGCCCACGTGGATTGGGTTCTACACGTTGGTCACGGTGAGCAAAAACCCGGCCCCCTCCAAGCGTTCAATCTATCCATGCCAACATGGTTTGATGGAGTCACACAAAACGAAGTCATGCAAACTCTTCGGAGATTGTGGCTATCGAAATTGTCCTTAATTCACGAAATTAAATTCTCCTATGGACCCGGCATCGGTAAGCCGGGGCCTGTAGATGACTGGGCAAAAGGGGGTCCGAAACCAAACACCGATTCAACCCCCTCGACAAAGCAAGTAGAAACCGACGAAACCGGTGGATTCGGGACCGGTTTCGACCCTTCAGAGTGGGTATAATCTCCCTCGCGCGCGCTTACGCGCGTAACTGACCGCAAGGGGGTTCGGTTAAGTAGGAGGGAAATAGCGTTCTCAAGATGCTGGAGAGTCTCTCCAGGGGTCGATGAAAATGAGTAACAACAAACATAGTAGCATCACAATGGTGATGATTTTTGTGATGAGTACGCTATTGATTGGATATACACCACCGGTCGCACAAGGTGCATCAGTGGTCATTACCGATGCCGTCCAAATCGTAAATGGTGGTGCAATCAATGAGCGAATGGCATCAATGACAAGTGACAGCGAAGGAAATATCCACGTCGTGTGGAGCCGAAATACACAGCATCTCTATTATTCAATGCTGGATCCTCGGGCACAGACATTGATTGATGCGACTCAAATATCCAACCCGGGCAGCCATCGTGCTTGGCACCCTGATGTGGACATCGACGCGGACGACAGAGTCCACGTGGTATGGGCCAACAAAGCCAGCCAACATGAAATCCTGTATACGCTAATCGACCCTAGCTTGGATGATCAGGACGGCACAGCATCAGACGACTCAACAATTTCAATCATCGATGATACCGAGGTCACAAAGCGACAACAAAACCGTGACTGGCCTGCAATTGCAGTCGATAGCCAAAACAATGCTCACATCGTTTGGGAGGATTCGTTTGACCGCCACGACAAGTATTTCCAACAACCTCAGATTTACTACAAGTTCTTGGAAGTCGACGAAGCATCCCGTGAAGCAATTACTGCGATTGATAGCACCCTTTTGACACCAATTATTGGACACAAGGGTCACCCCGATATCGCCATTGATGCGGATGACATGGTTCAGATTGCATGGGATGATACCCGTGGTGGAAAGGTGGAGATTGTTTCAGTCATTGACACATCAGGTTCTATGTATTCAGAATGGGCAGACATGTGTGTTGTTTTCTACGGCGGAACATGGTCCAATGGAGGTTCATTCACCGGAATCAAGCCCATGCTTGAAGAAGCGAACATTTCGGTATTCGAATCATTGTATGCATTGGGTGGATTTTTCCCAAGTGCAGCAACAAGCGGTGCATGTGCTAGCCCACCTCACCACGAAAACCCACGAGCCAACCACCTTACCCAAGGAGATGACTCAGGTGGCCTCATCAAACTACACTCGACCATCTACAATGGTGGTGCACAAAGTGGCGGTTACCAAGGTGAAGATTGGGGCCCAGGTAGTGCTTGGGCATGCTATTCATGGGTCGATGCGCAAGGCAACGTACCCGGCAACCCCCCCACCACACACGACCACAAGTGGAATCCCAATGCGACAAAGATCGTGATTCCAATCAGTGATGAAGGGCCCAAGGGTGGAGATCCACCGCAACAATCTGATGACGTTGCCAGTATCAACGAAGCGCACGACGCTTGTGTTAATGCTGGAGTAATCCCAGTAGGAATTTATGGTTCATCATGGGGTACAAACAACCAGGTTGCAAGTCACATGAAGGATCTCTCACAATGTCCAAATGGACAAGTGAACATGAACCCACGAATTTGTCCAGGTTCCACAACTCGAAATACCGATGCAGGAGGACAAGTGTACGCTTTCCCCGCATCTTCATCCAACAACATGGCAACTCTTGTTGAAGCAATGGTTTTCCTTGCAACCAACAACAGTCGCGAAATTTACATGACCGTATTGGACCCATATGCGAAGATTCAGAATCCTGCCCCCGGTTGGGTTTACGGCCAGTCTGGAACCGATGAATCGAACAACCGTTACACCGAAGATTTGGGCCCTAGTCAAGATGCCAATGGCTACGGACATCTAGTGGTCGTTAACGACACCCGTATTACCTTGGATGATGCTTTCAGCCTACACCCCTCGCTTGCAATCGACAACAGTGGTGACACCCACTTGACGTGGATGGATACTCGAGATTACGGTTTTGACAAGGACGACAATTACGAGGTATACTACACACGCCTACGCCTCAAGGGTGCAGCCGAGTGGGACGGCGTATCCGGTGGACTGCCAACATACGGTATCAAGAAGATTGTAGATACTAGAATATCGTATGTCGAAGGATCAGCGAATGTCAATCCGAATGATTACTACAGAGCCTCTTCGTACATGCCACAAATTCTCGCGGACAATCAAAACAACGTCCACATTTCTTGGCTTGAGAATTCAAACATCTCCCAAGGCGAATCCATCATGTATACTCGCTTGAACCACACCAACGACGTTGGTGATTGGCCATTGAATAGTATTGCAGCTGCAGTATTGGACCCATGGGAGCGCGTTGACGTGACTGAGTGGCAGAGTGACAAGTTGGGTCCAAACAGTGGCCGTAACCCCGAACTTTCGCAACCACCAGCATTTGCCAATGACTTAGGCAGCGGTGCACACATTGCGTGGTCTGATACAAATAAGTGTAATGAAAATTCGAATAACGGAGCCTATACTCTGTGTTACACCCACGTACTTACTGGGCAAGTAGATGTTGAATTAGCTGAAGATGAAACCTACTACCACGTGATTGAACCCGGAGAACAAACCATTTACAATTTGACAGTGAACAATTCAACACCAGGTCCGATTGATTTGGTTGCAGATACATTTGCGGTTAATCTATCAGGCGTGCCTGTGAATTGGACTGCAAACCTATTCTTTGCAGACAACCACACGGCAATTTTCCCGGAAACTCCGATTTTCCTACTTGGTGGCGAATCAGTTCGTGTATATTTGCGCGTTCGCGCACCTTCGATTTATCAGGCGAACGCGGATGAGCTTGCAGCAATTTACGTCTCTGCAGTATCTTACAAAGATCCGGCGATTCGAAGTGATAGATTGACTTTGACAATGATGGATGTTGTTCACGGTATTGAATTGGAAACGAGTCATTACCAATCCGATGTTGAACAAGGAGAAACTGCAATTTTCTCGATTACGATTACCAATACAGGTAACGTGTACGATTCGTTTGCATTCTATGATCCTACCACACTACAGGGTCAACAAGAATGGCTATTGCCGTGGGGTTGGCAGATTAACTTCCCAATGATGGTTAGCCTTGATCCAGGACAATCTGTGACCAAGAATTTGGAGATTTCCGTACCAACCACCCAAGACCCGGGTACGTTTGCACTGTATCTGAAAGGATGGTCGATGGGCGAACCTATCAAGAGTTTAGACAAGGGTACCTACGACGTCCTTGAGTTGTGGGTGAACGTGAGTATCCGTTCGACAGGAAACATCATCTTCGATATTTATCGAACTTCAGAAGTGGTCTCACCCGGTGATTGCCATACTTACACGATTGATGTCATCAAGAAGTTCGCACCAGGTTATCTGATATTCACGACACCCGGTGCACCGGAAGCCAAGCCAGAAAGCATGCCCATGAACGAATGGCAATATGATCACTGGACAGTATCTCTTGACTTCAGCAACGCACCCGGCGGTAACGAGGGCGAAATGAGCAAACCAAGACATTGGTCACAAATCAATGTCCCCTACGAAGTAGGTGTGATTGTTTGTGCCCCGACCAACGCCAGTGCCGGACTCGGCCCGGCCATTACGGTGAAAGCCCACTTGCAGGGTGCTTCGAGAGTATCTGATGCAACCATTCTTTCGACAAACGTTGAGCACGTCTATGATTTGGAAATGGAAGCCCCTGATACAATGTATAGCGTCGACCCAGGTCAGCAATTGGTCATTCCAATCACGACCACCAATCAGGGTAACGGACCAGATCGCTATGATGTACGAACCGCCTCAATTTCAGATAGCAATGGAACACAATTGTTGTGGGACATTGAAATCCCGAGAGCAACGCTTTCCGAACTTGAAAGAGACGCCTCGGAAACAATCGATGTGAAGATCAACATCCCAGGACAGATTGTAGCCGGCGATTACCAAGTCGTGCTGAAGACCTTCAGCGAGGAAGCTTACTGCACTCCTTCGCCCTGTACGCCAACCACCGAGCGAGATGCAATCCTCTTCGACATATCCGTCAACCAATTCCACGATATGCAAATTTGGATTGATGAAACTGTTGAGAGCCAAATCAAGACTACTGCGCCCGGCCGCACAGTCCGATATCTGCTCAATGTAACCAACAATGGTAACGTGCCAGATATACCGACATTACACAACCACACAAAGTCTGGAAATGATTGGGGTGAGGCACCAGGCCTAGGCTCACTATCGAATTGGAATGTTGAATACGCCATGGTCGAAGACTTCGACACTGAATTGCCTAGAGAAATTCCATGCACAGTTTTGGCACCAGGGGAATCAGCCCCACTGTACGGCTGCTCAAAACACGCTGATGGAACTTGGAGTCTAGCGGAAATGCCCGCCTACACTACAGTCCAGGTCGTTGTGATTGTCGATATCAGTCCGTCCGCAACCCTCGCTAACCGCGAGATTGGTGTGAAGGTCATGTCAAGTTACGGCTCCTCTCCGAATGGAGATACCGATGAGACAGCATCGTGGGCTGACAGTTGTACAATCGATAGCGACAACGATGGCGTCATGGACAACGTGTATCCTTGTGATACAAATGAACAAATTTTGCGAATTCGCCTCCGTGCACCGGATCTAGAGATTCTAGATGTAAGCATCAAGGTCGCAGATCGTGAAAACGGCCGCCCTGTTGGTGAGATGATTCCAGTAACCGTCGAAATTGCCAATACAGGAAACGTCCATGCGACTGACATCAACATCGTGCTATGTCAGGACGAAACCGAAGAAAATCTGCGCAAAAACATCTGCTCAGAAGAGAACATCGCATATCGTCAAGTGATTGGCGCGATTATGCCTCCTGATGACAGTGGCACTTCGGAATCCATTCCGATTACGCTACTCTTCCCGGTCACGGCAGGAAATCATGACGTACACGTTATCGTTGACCCGGGCAACCTCATTATCGAAGCCAACGAGAACAACAATCGGAAACATCTTGGCGAATTGTCGAGTGAAAATGGATGGCTTGACGTTGCGTTTGAAGTCGCAGGAGAATGGTCAGTTCCGACCATGATTTTGCTACTGACAATCGCGTTGATGGCAGTTGCTGGAATGGTTATGATCGCTCGACGAAGAGAAGCGTTGGAGAAGGTTGCAGCTCAATCCAGTATGTTGTCAATCGATGACGAATTGAGATTCTGATTGAATCTACTTTGGATCGGCTTTGGCCAACCACCAAGGCAACAAACGATCATCGCTGGTCGCGATGATTGTGCCGGTTTCAGCCCCGATTTGCCTCATCATGACACCGCGTAGAGTATCCATCATTTCCTCTGCACGCTGAGGTTGAATTTGCATCCCGGCACAGAATTGGTCTAAGTCCACAGGTCGACGAGGTGCTTCGAGGAGAACGTGTGCCAATTGCCGTTCCTCATATATCTCGAAAGTATCGTCTACAACCCTGCTTGCCTTTTGCTTGATTTGTTGGTGGAGCGCAATTAGTGCGTCACGTTCC
>CETM01062542.1_pt1 | contig 11511 bp, 25 predicted proteins | sample 361451 | NCBI WGS metagenome assembly CETM01 (sample SAMEA2622690, study PRJEB7988) | marine metagenome | isolation source: saline water (ENVO:00002010), including
CCATCTACTCTGGTCTGTGTCTCCCACATAAAAAGTTTTGAAAGAACAGAGGGAGGGGATCTACCCCAACCATCAATAATATTATACCATAGATTAGTGTTCTTTTGCACAGGTTTCCAATTTTAATTGATCTTTTTTTCCTGCTTTTTCTGCTAAACAAGATCGAAGCTTTATCAATTTATCCTCGAAGAGTATTGTGACACTCCCCTGAATTTTATCATGCTCCAATAACAATCCTATATGCTTCTTTTCGGCATCCTGCCAATCTCTGAACTTAATGGCGTCAGCCATCTTTGCAAACCTGACTGTATCACCGACTTTCAAGATTGTCTTCTACGATTCTTAATTGTACAGCCGGCCACTTCATTATCTCGCCACCCTCAAGCAGTACGTCTAACCACCCTGTCTCACAGGTATCATTTACAATAATCCCAGTTACTTCACCGCGATGCTGTGGAAGCTTAACGATATCACCAACTTGCGGTGTATCATCCCGCGACTTGTTAGAGCTCATTGAGGTTTTCCTTTACGATGGACGGCATCAAGAACAAATCAATAAGCCACCAAATACCACACATCCCACCGGTCATAAGCATGACAAATCCTGAAAGCCAATGGCGATTAAAGAAACGATGGACTCCAAGCAGACCCCAAAAGAACCACAAGCCATAGCTTATAATGAGGTGTGTTGAATAATCTTTCTGCATTTTGCTCCTTAGCGGGGCTTCCGCTTAGCAAGAGAGTGACGACTAAGCTCGACCAAGCTGCCTGTTCCGGTAAGGATGGGATACACGATCCGTCCAGCCTCATTGACGATCGGGGGACCCATAACAGTTGCAAGCCCATACTCTCGAACACGGCGCTCTCCAGGTTGTGTAGGTACCAGAGCCCAGCAAGGCTTTTCAGGTGTAACATAGGGGGTCTCAAAGAGCTCACGAAGCCTACCCTTCATCGCAGTGAGAAGCTTATTGACATGCCAAGGACGTGGAGGAGGACCGTCGGCTTCAAGATATTCTGTCACGGCCAGTAAGGCCTTATAAGTACCAGGATTATTGCTCCAGTGCATACCGGAGTAACTACGCCCCAGCTTAACACAAGCTTTAAGCTTTACAACTTCATCTGCAGACGGAAGCCATGGACCGTTCTCACGAATGTTATCAGCATTGTCAAGGATGGCGTTCATCCAAGCGGTTTGCTTTTCGCTAAGATCCCAACCACGAGCAATCTTACCGGCAAAATCACCAAGGATTTGTACATCACGAGGAGACATCCCTTCAACAGCCCGAGCAGCTTCGATACGTGCAAGAAGAGCCGGGTCGCCCTTAGGCGCCGGCACACCCTCTTCAATGAGAGTATCAAGCCAATTACGCTGCTTTGTTGACGTACCCTTATTGCGAGTCAATCGTGTAGCCATATCCCGTGCAAAGCGTGCACGATAATCATCAGCCATATTTGCTTCCTCGTACGCGGCAACGAGAGCTAGCGTTTGAGAGAGTCGAAGTTCACGAGATTTGCGGGGCATTTGATTTCCTGAGTTGAGGGAGTGAAAAGCCATTCCCTACCTTCATTTATATTATACCCTATTTTCGTATTCTTTTGCACGATTGTCAAAAGAATTATTCTTTAATTCCTGTTGCTGTCATAACAACCATAATTGGTAAGACTTGCCACTTTTGCTTTGGTTGCTTTACAGTGTACAGGTCACCACACTCTAAAAGCGAAATACCAGTGATAGCTTCTTGTTGCTTATCCACTCTTTTTTTTATGGCGTACAAACCTTCTGCCATTGATTTCGCATGGGCCCATGTATAAGCAAAGCCACCTACTCTTTCAGCAGATGACTTATTATTTTTATACCACACCAAGTAAATGGAATGATTCAAGGTAGCACCAACACGCCGTCTTCGTCAATGATTTCACCGGCAGATAGCATTTCTTCGATCGTATCTTCAATGACTTCTGAGTCAAATCCAGCGCCTTCGGACTGCTCTATAATATCGTCAAGTGTTAGCTCATCATTATCAACAAGCAGCTCATCTAAAAGAAAAGCGCGCACAGCTTGATCCCCAACACCTTGACCAGTAGTGGCTTCTTTAATAATCTTTCTGAGCTCTGATAACGATATTTTCATTACATGAATCCCGGACCCTTAATCATTTCTAGCTCACCAACTGGTAGTGCTGGTAGTGCGTCAGCATCAGATTCCGATGGTGCCGCAGTGGCACCTACCATCTCTACAAGATGGTCTATGATACCTTGGACAGTACTGCGCTCGCATTGTGTACCAGCCATATCCATTAAGTGAGCAATCGCCATGTTAACATAATCAGGTCGTTGCTCGAGCAAGTCTCTTACTGCGTTATAATCTTCTGGCACCGGCACTTCATCAGTTGGAGGCTGTATCGCTGCAGGAATCATTTCAGGTAGCTCTTCAGCTGGTGGTCCTGCAAGGTCGCATGCTTCACTAATAATCTTTCTAAGTTGTCTTTTTGTTACTCTCATAATATCTCCTACCAACCCGGTGGGTTGTATTCAAAATCATCTGACATGCGGACCATCATCAGCTTAGTTGATAAATCCTCGTCGTCGGGTGCCAACTTTTCAAGCACCTTTGCAAATTCATTAAAAAATCCAAATGGTAAATAGCTGGGCGCAGCTTTTTCATACATGATAGGATAAGCAGCAGCGATATACTCATTATCCATATTTGCTTCCATTAGTTCTTTTACGACACCATCTAATCCGGCTTGGCTAGCCCAACCAGAAAGAATGCCGTTGCCCCAATAATTTCCATCAAAGAGTGGGTGGTAGCCCGGGGCACCTGACTTAAACGTTGGTACACCATGAGCCTCAAGCTCTTCATTCGACATTGCCATACCAGACGATTCTGAAAGTAGCGCTTCTCTAATAATTTTTCTAAGCTGATTTTTTGTGACTATCATCTTACTCTCATTTTTCTGGTCTAATAAGTCTTGCATCTGCCGACCAGTGTCGTCAGCCGTAACAGCATCATCTTTATCCAGCTGCTGTTGTCGTTGTTGTGTTAATTCTCTTGTGCTTGTATCAGCTGCTTGCGTTTCTTTTTCACTATCAGGTGAAGCCGCAATGGATGTCTGGCCGGTCGTTAAATAATCATCTTGCTGGTCTTTTCCCTCTGCGTCCTCTGGTGCTTGATAACCGACGACCTGCTCTCTTATGGTGTTATGCACACTTCGCCTGATCATTTCGCTTAAGCGCGATTTTGTAATAGTTACTTTTTCCATTACCTCAATTCCTACACCAACAGGTAAGTCTTGAACCTCAACATCTGCTAATGAATCCAGACTGTACTCGATTCCTCGAGAGGTGATATCGTCTAGAATATTATCTAGCTCTTCTTGGTTGTATGAGATTTCAGATTGACCCTCATACCCGACAAGAATTGGAAATTCAGCGTCGGCAATGTTCTTCCCAAGGTCCCCCCGTGGATGAGCCATCTCCTCCTTCACCAAATTAACCAATTCCTGCCGGGTGAGTTTCATGCTAGTCTTCCTTCTTGCGCAGAAGACGATCTTTGACTGAAGTAAGAGAAGTTACTACCCACTTGTATACACCGTGGACTTTCCCCCAAACCCAGCCAACAGAGCCTGTGAGCCAGCTACGTGCTGTCCCCCATAAATCTCCCGTGACTTCAACAACTTGATCCCACGCGAGATCAAGGATATCTAACACAAGCTTAAGTGGTGCGCTAAGAGCACGAAGCAGCGGATGCCGATCCCTTCTTAACATTACCCAAGCTAAAGCAATACCAACTAACAAACCCTCAAGACGAGGAGCGGTCACGTGAAGGTGGTAAAGTACCTCCCATGCCCACGCACTAACAAGACCAACGACTCCCCATAGTGAAGTCCAGAGTCCAACTAACAAGCCCCAACAAGAGCCAAGAATTTCTAACATGATTTCTCCTTCTTAGAATCCCATCCCGACTTCTTCCATCTCAATCCAGCGCTCATACATCCACTCATCAGGGGTTGCTGTTCGGGCTTTAGCAACCTCATACGGCATCTCTCCGATATCCATATAATAATTGAATATCTTTTCAAAAATAATTTGATTGTCATACAGGCCTTGGGCGTAGTCTTTTTCCCACTCTGACTCTACCCAAGCAATCTCATCAGGCGTTAATCCAGCTTTAGCAAGCTCTTCAGGGATCGTCTCTAAAGATCTCTTAATAGCGCTTTCTCGCTTTAATTGAGAAGCTTCTTTAATAATTCTTCGTAGCTGTCGCTTGGAGATCTTCACTTTTCTTTTTCCGCCTCTAATGACTTTTTAGACCACTTCGTCTTTGGCATAAGCTTCTCGATTCTAAAGTTAAGAGCTTTCATTCCATTGACGGTTGGTTGCCCATTCTCATCAACTCCGATTTCCTTAACGACGGTCCGCTTATTCTTGAATCTACCAGTAAGTATTACGTCACCAACCTTGATATCTAAATCCAGAGCTTCAGCAATGATCTCTCTAAGCTGTTTACGTGTCACTTTCATTTCTTCTTTTTCGCTTTTGATTTTTTAACAACTGCCCAGTCTTTCGACGGTGTGGCAGAATTTACCCTTGCGTATGCCCACTGCTGAGGTGTCATTCCAGGCCTTGAACCGCTTGTATTATAAGCACCAAGTCCTGCGCAGTATTCTTTTTCCACAGAGCCAACAGTGAACCCTCGCTCCTCAGCCTTCTTTTTAAGCGTCTTCTTAACAGTCTTCGAGAGATTGCAGTCTTCGCTGACAAGGAGCTCTTTAATATACTGCTTTAGAAGATCATGAGATTCATTCTTTTCTCTTTCCTGACGTTCCATTCTGTCTCTTCTTCTGTACGCTTTCTGCTCTAGTTCTTGAGCCTCACCAGACTTTCCTTGTTTCTTAAGCTCCTTTGCTTTCTCCAAATCTTTCTTTGTTTGGTCAAGTTGCTTATCTCTCTTAGAGCCCTGAGAAGCTCCGTATTGGCCGGGGTGTGCCGCTTCGGTATCAACTTCAATCAACAGCTTACCTGATCCCTTAATCACTCTGTGCCACTCTAAAGCGGGTATAAAGAATTGGTCACCAGGTTTCATTTCAACAGGGACATCATTATCGCGCTGCAGCAGCCAACCTCGAGACTCTGTGACTGTTATGACTCGATCTTCTCGATCGCGGTGCCAAACCAATTCGCTTGAAGCAACGCTAGCAGAGAATTCTCTAATGAGAATGCTACCAGACTTTCTTTGCTTAAAAGGAAATCGATCCATGTTTTATCCCATCATTGCAGCAGCCATAGCATTATTGGCTTTCTTTTTAGACTTGTAGCATGCTCTAGCTTTCATTCTTGGCTTACCAGACTTTGTACGCTGTATGCTGCCAACCTTCTTACCTTTGTGAGCCTTGGGGTTATTTTCTTTTTCAGCCTTTGTTAGTTTATCGTCGACGTACGCGCAGTATTCGTTACCACGCTTGCGTACGTCGTCTACCAAAAGCCCTCTTATGTATTCACGTAAAAGGTCTGTGTCATGCAGCGAATTCGATTCGTCCAGGTTACCAGCGTTATCAATAAAGCTCTGGACTCTTTCAGCTTGAGAAGCATGCATTTCGCTTGCCTTCTTAAGCTCTTCAACAATACCTTCCAACTCTTTCTTTTCAGAGTCTGATAGTGTGGACTCGATTAACAATCGAAGTTGTCTTTTTGTAGTCTTCATCTACCAGCTCCATGTTCCATCTTCGAAAGTGACCATAAGCTCTACATAGCCATCAGCCACCATGTCTTCTAGCGCAAAGATTAGATTGTCTGCGTCAGTATCGCTCATTGGGAAACCCATCATATCAAGCTGTTGCGGTACATCTTGGACGTACACTTCATTTCCATCAACCAAGACCGAGTCCCCATTGGGGCTCATCACAATCACGTCCCTAAAGTAACTGCCGTCTTCTGCCATCTCAGCAGTCTCTTCGTACGCTTCTTTAATAATCTGTCTGAGCTGTCTTCTTGTGATCTTCATTTACCACCACCCTGCAATGTCTCTACCAAAGAACTTTGTCGCTCTGCACGACCAGTATCCAGCTTTGGTCTTGTCATCTTTATCAGCGCAGTTGTGTCTATCACCGTAATTCTTTCTGCGCTTTTTATGCGCATCCGAATCTCCCATTGCATCAGGCATTGAAGACCCAAAAGAAACTTTCTTGACTTTTATCTTTCCGTCTTTGTCTTTCTTACCAGAGTTAACATAGACGTAAGCGCCCTTGTCGCCACCTCTGATGGGCTTGTTCAGGTCAACTTTCTTGCCCTTATACTCTGCTTCGTTGAGGTGCTCCTCGTTACCCTCCATTATCGGATAATCAAGCGGAACCAACTGACCTTCGTACATAGCGAATTCACCAATGTCTAAGTCTTCTAACAATTCCATCTCTTCGAATGTGGGAAGGTATAACCCTTCAAGATACCGCCGGCGGGCTTCTCTAAAAAGAGAAAAGAAGGCAGTCGAGCCAGGGCGGAATATATTTTGATCAACTCCGACACCAGCTTCTAGATGATAATAAAAGGCTTCATTCATTTCACCTTCATCTGTTTCTTTTATCTTTTCGCAGTTGTTTACTCTCTTGCCACCTTTGCCTTTTTTGGTCTTTACTCCGGTTTGTGCTCCGGGAGAATAGCCATCCCAACAATCAATTTCATCAAGACCATCAGCTTCGTCAAGGTCTTTTTCATCAGATTCTTTTGTTGCAGACTTCCAGGATTTTTCATCAGGATAGTCTTTGTCTCCCTTCTTCGCGGGCTTCTCACCACGAGCACGCTTCTTCCGTATATTATCCCAAAGGTTTTCTTCTAAAACTTCGTGCACCAATTTTCTGAGTTGAGTTTCTGTAATTCTCATCTTATTCCACCGGTATGTTGTTCTGTGTCAGTAGGTCAAGCGTCTCTTGGCTTAACGGTTCTGTGGATGTTACACTCACGATCGCTGCAGCCGGAAGTTCTGGAATCACGACCTCTGCTTCTTGTTCGTAGTCAAGCACCATTTCGTCGAAGTCCATCCCCCATTCTTCATCGCCACCACGCTCAATATAGTCATCTTCACCAGCATATCCTGTTACATGTTTTGCAATATCTGGAAATTCATTCCAGAAATCAGGATCATCATAAATAATCTCAACGCCACCGGCGGATAAAATTTTATTACGATCAAGCTTCATAACAACTTCACCGTAATCGTCCATGCTTCCAGAGTCAGGGTCTGTGGAAATTGAAACAAAGTCTTTCCCACGAGACCTTATCGAACCATCTCTCAAAAGATTCTGGATATAGTCTTCTGGAGACGCACGATAAAGAAATTCAGTAGATTGTTCTAGCAGTAGTGATTCTCTAATAATCTGTCTGAGCTGTCTTCTGGTAATTCGCATGCCATCCTCTAATCGTACATAGGTGGCGGGGACTTCTTGTATGCGGGCCGCCTTCCAGCGTCTCCACCAGCTCTTGTAGTTAAGAAATCCATAAAGTCTTCTAAGGCACCCGAGTAAAGTCTTTTAATCTCATCTTTTTGAATATTGATTTCTCCAACGCCATGAGAGATTGATGGGGGAGGCTTAAGTCGAATATACTTCTTGTACTCTTTCCACTTGATGCCCTCCATATCATTAGGCTCTATCATGCTCGACCATTGGTTACCCAAGAATTCCAAGAACTCCTGATCAGGATCACCGGCAATCGCCGCCTTCGCCATTTTGTCGTATTCTTTCCAGGCTGCATCTTCAAGGTCGTTTAAGAACTGATATGCTGCATCGCGGTCCCAGCCTTCTGGTGCCGGCATCTCGTCGTATTCTCCAACGTTTTCGAACCACCCACCAGCTTCATCAACGACCCAACCCATTTCGTTCTTTTCAACATAAGGTTTAAGCGCAGGATCAGCTAGCGCACCTTGAATATCATTAGCAAGCGCGTAGTTTGCAAGGATGTTATACTCTTCTACATCTTCGTACGAGTTGACAATGATATCTTGCATGTCGGTTTCAACAAGCAAAGACTCCTTTAGGATCTCCCGTATTTGTCGCCGGGTAATACGCACTATCGTCTCCGACGTCTAGTGTTCTCTCTTACGATACGACGGAGTCTGCGCTTAAGCGATTCGTGGTGATGATGGTGAACCTCGATGTGGCTTCCCTCACGCTCTTCAAACTCAGCATCATCTCTACGATCTTTATAATCCTGCTCGTGATCATCTTCGCCACCATGCTCAGCAGCGAGTCTTTCGTCTTCACGATCATCATATCCTTGCTCATGTTGCATTTCACGAATCATCTTACGGAGCTGGTTATAGCCAACTTTTTTGGCTCTGCGACGAAGTGACTCATCCTTTCGCTCTTTTTCCTTCTCGGCACGAAGCTCTTCTTCGTGATCATCCTTGATGTCGTCTTTAAGGTCCTTGATATGATCAAGATCGTCTGCAACGTTCTTCTTAAGGTGGTCCAATTCTGTGTCGATCGAGTCTTCACGAATCATCTGCATTTCTTTAATTGTTTCTCTAAGTTGTTTTCTGGTGATTCTCATGATATTCTCCATAGGGGGTAAATCTGCTGCTAAAGCTTGCTCTTCCTCGGCAGCAATGTCAGCCAATGCATCGGTATAACCGTCGTCCCAAGACCGCGAAGCGTCCTCTGACGGGTCTTCATCAGCCATTCCGGCGGCATATCCAGCATCATAATCGCTGGTAACCTCTGTCTTCCATCGTTTTTGCTTAAGCTGTGCAGCAGGTGCTTCGGCGGCGGGAGGAGCGCCACCGTTATTTGGAACAGCGACCTGCTCAGAAAGCTTTTGACGCTGCTCTTTAATGATTTTTCTCAATTGTCTTTTTGTAACTTTCATCAATCTTTTTCCTCATGTTCATGCACTTCTGTCATGACAGCTTCAATCATACGCGCTGGTATGCTATTAAATATTCGCTCATTTATCTTAATGTCATAATAGGTTATTGTTCCGTCTCGTTTAAGGTCATGGTGGATAATTTTTCCTGTTGGATTACCATCGATACCGAGCGCTATTCTTAAAGATTCATCCTGAACCTTACCGTGAGTCAGTCATGTATGGCCGATGAGCTCTTTCTCTTCCTTGTCAAGATCAGCTTGCTCCATACCACTACCAAACACACCAGCCTTGCTAGCTTCTTCTCTAATAATTCTTCTTAATTGTTTTCTTGTAATTTTCATTTTACCCTCTACTCACTAGATTTTCTAGTTCATCGATAAGCTCATAAGCCATCGGGTTTCTATCTGCTGGATCTAAAGACCGAAGGAGCCCGATGATAGAGTCTGAGAGTTCGGTAAACTCAAATTCAGGAGACCGCTGTTCTTTGAGAATTTTCTGCTTCTCTTCTTTGATAATCTGTTTAAGTTGTCTTTTGGAAATTTTCATTTTATCCCTCTATTGCGTCGCCGTAACCAGCTATTTCATCAGCTATAAACATTCTTAAGTCTTCATCATTGAAGTCGAAGTGGTACAGCAGCTCATTCCATTCGTCTTCTTTAAACTCCATTTCAGCTGCATCTGACAAGTCCCATGCAACGTCTTCAAGACTTTGCTCAGACCCTCTGTTGTCTGCCGTGTAATCCTCACCGACTCCTTGGGCCCAGGCTCTTGCGCGGTCCATAAGGTTATCAATATCCAGCCGCTCTTTGTCTGCTTTACTCTTACGAGCTGCGCGCTTTCCGTAAAGCTCTTGGTGCATCTTGTCGTAGTCATCGCTTGAAACGACGTAAGTAGGGATTCCATCACTAGAAAATTCCGGGTCAGGTTCCGGGGCATCAATACCAAGTCGCTTCATCATATCGAGAGCTGCAGCCTCGGGAGCGTCTGGTTGAGGCAGGCCTTGATCGGCCGCGGCTTGGTCGTCAAAAACAAGAAGTTCCCCGGTTGTGGAGTCCATAACGTCGATGGCTTCTCTAATAATCTGTCTAAGTTGGCGCCTTGTGATCTTCATTTTATTCGCTCCCTTCTTTTAACGCGTCAGCAATCTGTAAAGAACAATTCTCAACGACTTTAATGACGGATTGCGGAATTGCTCCCATCTCGAAAAACTTCTCACTCTCCAGATGATCGATGATACCGTCTCGAATGGAGTTAGATAAGGACAAGCGATCCGAAAAAGGATCTGCTTGTTGTAGTCTTCCCACTTCTTCTTTAATAATCTGCATTAGTTGTTTCTTTGTGACCTTCATTTTATCCGCCTGTTCCTGCCATGATATGATTAGCCTGCATCTGGGCCTGATAGAGACCTTCAACAGCAATTTCCAATTGGTCCTTCAACCCTTCAAGTCGGGGGTCTATAACAGTCTGTCTGGTACTCCGAGGGTAACCCCCTCCTTCAATAGCAAGGATTAAATCGTCAATAACACCGAACGCTTCAGCGATAACAGCCTCAATTTCGGATGCGGCTTCTGCAGATATAACAAGGGTTCCACCCTCATCAGTAACTTCCACCTCAGGAATTTCAGATTGCTCATTGAGCGCTTCTTGTCGAGCCGCGTTCGACCCAAAGTCTTGTCCGGCACGAGGCATAGAGAGTTTTTGTTTTTCTTCTTTAATGATCTGCTTGAGTTGCGTTTTAGTCACTTTCATTGGTGGCCTCACTTATATTTTTGAATTGTCCGATCGAATATGATTTGACCTGAATCTTCAAGGCTGTCAATATGCCCGTCTATTTCTTCGTCGGAAGTATTTGGAAATTCATCTAGAACGTTTGCCAATAATTCTTGGTGAGTCTTTGGGCCTTGAGCTATAGCACGTGATACGATCTTCATGACATCTGTCTCCATACGTCGTTCCTGGATGAGGTGCTCTCGAATAATCTGTCTAAGTTGGCGGCGGGTAATCTTCATCTTACGCTAACCTCGCTAATCCTTTCGGGTCTACACCTGCGAAATTTTTCAAGGACCGGAGTAGAGAGACATAATAGTCTGTCAAGTCAGGATTTCCTTGACCCATATTTTTCAAAGCATCTTCAAGGTTGACAATCGCGTCGATGACTGCTTTCTCCTCAGGGGTCCACGTCAATTCATACTGTTCCTGGATCTTGGCACGTTCTTCTTTAATAATCTTACGCAGCTGACGTTTTGTTACTTTCATTTTTGATCCTTGTTTTCTTGGTTTTTTGTACGAACCCGGACCGGTACAGCGCGACCTTGCAGGCCAAGATGAGCAGCTATATCATCCAAGATTTGATTAACTTTATCGCGAAGGCCTGCAATTATCTTCATTTTATCCTTCATCCTCAAATGCTTCCATTGCTGCCTGGAGAGCTTCTTGTATTCCAATGGCATCATCATCATCCATCATACCAAGAACCCGGCCAAGCTTATCATAAGCCATCTGGATAGCGTTAGGGTTTTGTTCGTACACGACTTCCATAAACTCTTCACTGCCGGGAGCTGAATTATTATAGGCGGCAACGACGGCATCAACCTGATCTTGGACCGCACCACCTAATCCTGAATATGCCTTCGCGAATTCAATAAGGTCAGA
>CETM01018034.1_pt1 | contig 11507 bp, 15 predicted proteins | sample 361451 | NCBI WGS metagenome assembly CETM01 (sample SAMEA2622690, study PRJEB7988) | marine metagenome | isolation source: saline water (ENVO:00002010), including
GTATTTTTAAGAGACATCAATATTGAAACACATTGTGAACATCATATGGTTCCTATTTTAGGAGTTGCTCATGTTGCTTATTTGCCAAAAGATAAAGTTGTTGGTATTTCTAAACTAGCAAGAGTAATTGATATTTTTGCAAAAAGATTACAAACACAAGAAACAATGACTATGCAAATAATTGAAACTATAGATGAAGCACTTGACCCACTCGGAACAGCAATAATGATTGATGCTAAGCATCAATGTATGACTACTAGAGGCATCAGCAAACCTAATGTTTCAACAGTTACAACTAAATTCTCAGGATTATTTGCCGAAGACTCTGAACTAAGGGAAAGATTTATGCGTTTAACCCAGGCAAAAGGTTAAATTTGTCTAAAAATTACGAAAATAATTTTAAAAAAAGAATATCAGTAGAAGAGATTGAGGAAGGTCTATCCTTAACTCCAAAATTTGATGAAAATGGTCTAATACCATGCATAACAACTGACAATAATACTGGTGAAGTATTGATGGTTGGTTATATGAATGCAGAATCATTGACAAAAACAATCGAAAATGGAGAGGCTTACTATTTTAGCAGGTCACAGCAAAAAATATGGCACAAAGGATCAGTTTCAGGTTTAACACAAAAGATTATTGAGATGAGGATTGATGATGATCAGGACTCCGTTTGGATATCAGTAGAGGTTTCTGGATCAGGAGCAAGTTGTCATGTTGGATATAAATCATGTTTTTATAGATCAATACCTATAAAATCTAATGTTGATGAAAATATCATGTTAATTATGGATGACGAAGAAAAGCTTTTTGATCCTGAAGAAGTTTATAAAGGACTACCAAACCCCACAAAATTATAGTTAGTTTGGAAACTTATCAAACGGGAATGGTTTTTGATCATTGTTTCCAGTTGAAAATAATAGACATTCTTTCAAATATAAGGATAGTCTTCGCGAAAATTCATTCAGCTCAGAAAGTTGACCAGAGTCAACAACTCTAACAATAAAAGATAAAACAGATAAAACAACTATAACCCAAAAAGACATCCATGCTAAGACAAGAAAGGCAACACAAAAAATAAATTCTTTAAAATATTTAAAAACTTTTAAAGCAATTTGATCATCTTTTGATTTCACTTCTGAAGATTGATTAACAACATCATTATCAGAAGTATCATTCAATGAGTTGTTTGTATTTTCAATTTCTTCATTACTATCTTTATAATCATCGTTCATGAATACATATCTTTCATAATATATTTTCTATATCAACAAAAAAATTAAGAATTCGTTGCTAATTTATTTAACTTATAGTCAATAAGCTCAATTCTATCATTACCAAAATACATATCTGTATCATTGATAAAAATAGTAGGAGAACCGAAACCTCCTCTTTCGATAAGGTTCTCAGTATTATTTCTCAGCTTTTTCTTAATTCTATCTTCTTTAATTGATTTAAATATTTTTATCGGCTCCAGATCGCAGTCTATTAATATTTTTTTTAATATATTATCATCAGCTACATCAAGATCATTTTCCCAATAAGATTTAAAGCAACAATTAACAAATTCAATTAGTTTGTTTTCTTCCTCAGCAACAATAGCAATTCGCATCATTTTTACTGCGTTTACAGGAAAAATTGATGGCCAATTTATCTTTATATTTGATAATTCAGCCCAATCTTGCATATCTTTTCTAGAATATTTAAACTTTCTAGGATTTGGATTTTCTCTCTGAGAGTATATATCTTTATTAACCTCATTAAAAACTCCTCCAACTAATATTGGTTTCCAAATGGGGTCTAAATTATATTTTTCTATAACTGAATGAATTCTTGAAAAAGCTAAATATGTCCATGGAGACGAACAATCAAAAAAAAATTCAAATTTAATCATTCAAATTATTTTCCTTTCCAGTCAGGCTTACGTTTTTGAGAGAAAGCAAGTGGGCCTTCGATAAAATCTTCACTGTTGAATAGTGTTTTGACCGACTCGTATTTTTCATTCATTGCATCTTCAATCGATGAATGATTTAAGCCATTTTGAGCAACATTTTTTGTTGTTCTAATAGATACTGGAGAACATTCCATAATCATATTGGCCCAATCCTGGGCCCTATTTAGTAGTTCATTTTGAGGAACGACCTCATTTACAAAACCAAGATCCTTTCCCTCTTCAGCCTTGACCGTTCTTCCCGTTAACATCATTCCCATTGCTCTTTTCATACCTATTTGTCTTGGAAGGCGGTGCATTCCTCCTGCCAAAGCAGCTAAACCAACTTTTGGTTCAGGAAGCGCAAATGTAGCATTATCAGAAGCAATAATCAGATCACATGCTAATGCAATTTCAAACCCGCCACCCATAGCAACTCCATTAACTGCAGCAATTATTGGTTTATTAAGATTATATCGTGATGTAAGTCCTGCAAATCCAGATGATATATTTTCCATTTTTCCGCCTTCAGCTTGATACTTTAAATCATTACCTGCAGAAAAAGCTCGCTCACCTGAGCCAGTAACTATAGCAACCCAAGCATCGTTGTCTTCTTGAAAATCATTAAAAATTTTATCTAACTCTCTATGAGCAGGTGAATGTAAGGCATTCATTCTTTCCGGCCTATTAAAAGTTATTATCCATAAATGTTCTTTCTTTTCTAGTTCAGCAAATTCGTAAGTCATTATTTCTCCTGTCACAGTAATTTTAAATTTTCTTTGTAATTTTTCCAATTTTCACAATAGTGATCTGCAGATGCTATTAAAAAATCTTCCATATCTTTGTCAATAGTTCTGATAACTTTACCAGGGACTCCAACAACCATTGAATTATCAGGAATTTCTCTCTTTTCAGGAATTAATGCTTTAGACCCGATAAGACAATTTTTACCAATTTTTGCTCCGTTTAAAATTACAGTTCCAATGCCAATAAGTGAATTATCACCAATACTGCAGCCATGAAGCATTACTTGGTGGCCAATTGTAACATTTTTACCTATTACTAAAGGAAAACCAAAATCTGTATGTAATACACTACCATCTTGAACATTACTATTTTCACCAACTAGAATCTGTTCGCAATCACCTCTTAATGTAGCAGAAAACCATACGCTTGAATCTATTTCCATCCTAACATCGCCAATAATATTCGCATCAGGAGCGATCCAGTATCTCTCGTCACTAGGGAATGAAGGCTCTTTATCATTAAGTTTATAAATGGGCATTAAAGTATTATAAATCAAAATCTAAAATTGACACTGAAAATGTACAAGAAGCATCATTATCCCTAAAAATAACACCCAAAAACTCTTCTTCATTTTGTGAATTTACTATTGAAACTTCTTTAGAGTCCTCAATAGACCCTCTATCAGATATGATGATTTTTTTCTTTTTTGATATTGATTGAATTTTAGATTCCAGACTCTGCAAATCTGAAATTGGAATATCAATAGGTATTGTTAAAGAATATGAAATATCCTCTTCATCAGGATCATCGTCTTTTTGAATACTTCCAATTGATTCTGAAAAAACATAAAGTGATGCAGTTGGAGGTATATCCTGATCTTTTCTTATGGATATATCTTCGTTATCAAATATATCTCTTAAATAGTTTTGGATTAAAAGTATTTCATCATTATTCATTATCTAACCTTAATTATTAATTATTTTTGCAGGCACGCCTACAGCTGTTGAGTTTTCAGGAATATCATTTAAAACCACTGATCCTGCTCCTATTTTAACATTATCACCTATTTTAATATTTCCAACTATAGTTGAATTTGCGGACAGCATAACATTTTTACCTATTTGAGGATGCCTTTGACCTTTTTCTGATCCTACACCACCTAATGTTACTCCATGAAATAAGGAAGAATAATCTCCTATTGTTGCTGTTTCCCCTATAACAACACCTGAAGCATGGTCCACCATTATACCTTTACCTATATTTGCATTTGGATGAATATCTACATTAAATTTTTCTGAAATTATTGACTGAATATACATTGAAAAACTTGGTTTTTCATTTACCCAATAGTTCGCTACCCTATAAGCCATTATAGAGTGGAAACCTTTATAGAATAATATCGGTTGAAAAAAAAAATTACACGCAGGGTCTTTTTTAAATACCTCATTAATATCTTCTTCTATTGCTTCCATAATATCATTATCTAAAAACGCCTTATTTACATTATTAATAATGATGTTTTCAGATATATCATGAGAAATTAATTTATTACTGACAATAGAAGTTAAAGAGTCAGTTAAATTAGAAAAATTTAAAATATTTTTTCTAAAAAATTCTTGCATTGACTCATCGTTTTTAAAAGAACCAACTTCTTCATGAATTTTATTCCAAAGACTGTCTTTATAAAGTTTTTTCATAATATTCCTCTAAAAATAACTTTATTAACTTTATTTATAACTTATAACTACATTGCTATACTAAATGGAAGAGTAAAATTATGTCAGAAGACAGAAAAGTAGCCATAATTACAGGGTCATCTCAAGGGTTGGGTGCAGCAATTGCAAAAAAATTATCTAAAAGAAATGTAAATATTGTAATTAATTATTCAAGTAATGAAGATTTAGCATACAAAACTAGAGATGAGTGCATAGATAATGGAGTTAATGCTATATCAATAAAAGCTGATGTTTCAAAAGATGATGATTGCATTAGACTTGTAAAAGAAACCTTAAATTCTTTTGGAAAAGTTGACATTTTAGTAAACAACGCAGGTACAACAAAATTTGCCGATCATACAAAGTTAGACAAATTAAGTGAGGAAGATTTTATTAATATATATAAGGTTAATGTTATAGGACCTTATCAAATGATTAGAGCAGTTGAACCATTTATGAAAAAAAATGGTTTTGGTTCAGTAGTAAACATTTCATCAATTGCAGGAAAAACAGGCATAGGATCATCAATTGCATATGCTGCCTCTAAAGGCGCTTTAAATACTATGACATTATCATTAGCAAAAGCTCTTGGGCCTGAAATAAGAGTTAATACTGTATGCCCGGGTTTTATTGGAACTGGTTGGTTTGAAAACAGGTTTGGTAAAGAGACATATGAACGAATAAAGAAAGATCAAGAAAATATTACACCTTTAAAAAAAGCAGGAACACCAAATGATATAGCTGATAGTGCAGTGTTTTTTTGTCTTGAGGGATCTGAACATATAACTGGAGAAACCCTTATCTCTGATGCAGGTATGCACCTAAATCTTCCTAAAGGATAAGAAGAATGAGAGATTTACCTAAAATTACTAATGACAATGGAAAAAAAGAAATAGAAGTTACATTTTCTAAATTCATTTGTATCGGTGCATCACAACCACACGATCACCCACATGTTGCACTTGAGATAGGTCAGAATAAAAAAATTTCCTGTCCGTATTGCGGTACTATATTTAAATTATTAGATGCTGTAGATTATTTAGATAATTTGAGGGAATAGCTTTTGATGGTGCGGACACCCGGACTCGAACCGGGACGGAGATAATCTCCTTCAGATTTTAAGTCTGATGTGTCTACCAATTCCACCATGTCCGCATTTATTTTTCTAAAACCCTTTTATAAATCTTATCAACATTCTTAGTGTGATACTTTAAATCAAAAATATCTTCTATCTCTTTATCAGATAAAGTGGAAGTGATGAATTCATCTTTTCTTATTAATTCTTCAAAAATAAGAGGGTTTTCACTACCAAAACTCTCCCAAGCAAGCATGGCATTTTTTTGAACAACCTTGTATGAATCTTCTCTACTCACCTCTTTTTGAGTTAAAACTAATAACAAACGTTGTGAAAAAACTAAGCCGCCAAATTGATTGAGGTTTCTTAACATTTGATCGGGGTAAACTACGAGTTCATCAACAACATTAATTAATCTATTTATAGCAAAATCGAGAGTAACAGTTGTATCTGGAGCAATCATTCTCTCTACACTTGAATGCGATATATCTCGTTCATGCCACAAAGAAATATTTTCCAAGGCTGGGACTATTGAACTTCTAACTATTCTTGCTAGCCCTGTTAAATTTTCTGTTAGTATAGGGTTTCTTTTATGGGGCATAGATGATGACCCTTTTTGATTTTTTGAAAAATATTCAGCAACTTCCATTACCTCTGAGCGCTGTAAATGTCTTATTTCAATTGATAATCTCTCAATAGAGCTAGCAATTATAGCTAAAACAGAAAAGAAAGCTGCATGTCGATCTCTCGGAATTACTTGTGTTGATATAGGTTCAATTCTTAGATCTAATTTTTTTGCAACATACTCTTCTACATAAGGATCAATATTAGCAAAAGTACCTACGGAACCTGAAATAGCGCATGTACTAATCTCATCAATAGCATTTTCAAGTCTATTCCTATTTCGACTAAACTCCTCAAATGCTTGAAGCATTTTCAATCCAAAAGTTGTTGGTTCTGCATGAATACCATGACTTCTTCCCATGCAAATTGTATTTTTATGTTCAATCGCTTTTTTCTTCAAAACATTAATTAACTCATTCAATCCTGATAGGAGAATGTTCCCTGCTTGTTTTAATTGTATATTTAGACATGTATCTATTACATCTGATGAGGTCATTCCTTGATGAATAAACCTAGATTCTGGACCAACATTTTCTGACAAATTAGTTAGAAAAGCGAGAACATCATGTTTAATTTCTTTTTCTATTTCATTAATTCTATCAATATCAAAACTAGATTTTTTCTCTACCATGCTTGCAGTACCATCAGGAATAATATTTATTTTCTCCATTGCTTCAAGAGCGGCAATCTCTATCTTGACCCATATTTCAAATCTATTTTTTTCTTCCCATATGTCAGTCATTTGTTTTCGAGAATATCTAGGTATCATTTTTTAGTATCTCCTAAATTTCACAAGGCTATTGGGTTACCGGTGTTATTATGAGATTTAGTAAAAATTTCTATTCCATCTCCAGTAACACCAATAGAATGCTCAAATTGCGCTGACAAGGATCTATCTCTTGTAACAGCAGTCCATCCATCAGGTAGCATTTTCGTACCGGGTTTACCTGCATTAACCATAGGTTCAACAGTAAAAAACATACCTTCTCTTATCTCAATACCTGAACCCTCTAATCCATAATGAAGTATATTTGGCTCATCATGAAAAACCTTACCGATGCCATGTCCACAAAATTCCCTTACAACAGAAAAATTTCTATCTTCAGCATAATTTTGAATAAAACTTCCTAAGTCACCAAGAAGCATACCTGGCTTTATCATATCAAGTGATAGCATCAAACTTTCATAAGTAGTATTAATTAAATTTTTAGATTTTATCGAGGGTTCTCCTGCGCTGTACATCCTTGATGTATCACCATGCCATCCATCAAGTATCAGTGTAACATCAATATTTACAACATCACCATCATTAAGAACTTTTTCACCTGGTATACCATGACAAACAACATGGTTAACAGAAGTACAGATTGACTTTTTAAATCCCCTATAATTCAAAGGGGCAGGTGTAGCTTTATTATCAAGAATAAACTCCAAGGCAAATTTATCTAAACTATCAGTTGTAACACCAGGCTCTACTTTTTTAACAAATAAGTCTAGTAACTCTGCAGCAAGCTTTCCAACTTTCCTCATACCATCAAAATCTTCTTTTTGATGAATTTTTATTTGTCCTGTTATTCTTCCCGATGCATATTTTTCTTCTATATAATCCATACGAGAGTTATATATGAAAAATCTATATACATCTAGTATCTGTGTGTTGAACGCATTGAGTGAAACTGTTAAAAGGTATTATGAAAAATCTAATATCCGATAATGCTTCTGTTTTAATTATAGGGAATGAAATTCTCTCTGGTAGAACTATTGATAAAAACTTTAATCATATTGCTTCAAAATTAAACGAACATGGAATCTCAATATCTGAAAGTAGAATTATATCAGATAATGAGCAAGAGATAATAAATGCAATAAATGAACTTAGAAATAAATATAAATATGTTTTTACTACTGGAGGAATTGGCCCAACACATGACGATGTAACAGCTGAAAGTGTTTCAAAAGCCTTTAAAGTAAAGCTAGAAATTAATAAAGAGGCTTATAAAGTGTTAGAAGATTATTATATAGAATTAGGTTCTGAGTTTAATGATGTGCGCCAAAGAATGGCTAGAATTCCGGCAGGAGCCAGTCTGATAAAAAATGATATTTCTGCTGCTCCAGGATTTAATATTGAAAATGTATATGTATTTGCTGGAATACCTAAAGTCATGAGATCAATGCTTGAGGAAGCTCTGAAGACAATTGATAAAAAAGATAAAGTAATTAATTTCACAGTACAAGTTGATGCCCCAGAGGGTGAAATTGCCAAGATTTTAGAAAAAACGATCGAAAAAAATACAAATGTAAGTATTGGAAGCTATCCATTTTATAATACTAAAGATGATTATGGGGTTAAGATTGAAATTTCATCATTAAATAAAGACTCACTAAATATGGCTATCAATGATTTGAAGGTATATTTATCTAAAGAATCTATTAATTATAGTTAAAAAAAATTACAACATAATGACAAATAAAGAGCAAATTTATGAAGGCAAAGCAAAAACATTATTTTCATATGATGATGATAAAATAATTCAATACTTTAAGGATGATGCTACAGCCTTTAACAAAAAGAAACACGAAATTATTGATAAAAAAGGAATACTGAATAACTATATTAGTGAGTTCATATTCAAATATTTAAGCGATAATGGGGTAGAAAACCACTTTATTGAAAGATTAGATGATAGAGAACAATTAGTAAGAAAAGTTGAGATAATTCCTGTTGAAGTCATAATAAGAAATATAGCAACAGGAACACTAACAAAAAGACTTGGTATTGAAGAGGGCTTAAAGTTAAAAAAACCTCTTATAGAATTCACTTTAAAAAGTGATGATCTTGATGATCCTATTTTATCTGAAGAACACATTGATGTCCTCGAATACGCAAAAAAGGATGAAATGAAAAATATTAAAGAACAAGCTCTCATAATTAACAGGCTTCTTTTAGATCTTTTTTCTTCTATAGATATACAATTAATTGATTTTAAAATTGAATTTGGACGTTACGGTCCAGATAATAAAGTTATCTTAGCAGATGAAATCAGCCCTGACTCCTGCAGGTTGTGGGATAAATCTTCATCTGAAAAACTGGATAAAGATAGATTTAGAAAAAACCTCGGTGGACTGATTGATGCTTACAAAGAAGTAGCGACTCGTTTAGGAATAAAATTTCAATAGTAAATTAATACAATGAAAATGAATGTAAAAATAATGCCTAAAAATGGAGTGCTTGATCCTCAGGGTAAGGCTATTGAAAATTCTTTAAATCAACTTGGATTTGATAATTTCTCTGAAATTCGTCAGGGAAAAATTATCGAAATTGATATCGATGAGAATGAAGAAAAGGCATTAAACATTGTTGAAGAAATGTGTAAAAAACTATTGGTTAATCTTATAATTGAAGATTACGAAATTATTTTTGATAGAGAAAAATAAATGAAGGCATCAATAATTGTCTTTCCTGGATCAAATTGTGATAGAGATATTGCTGTTTCTATAAAAAAAATAACAAATCTAGAGCCTATAATGGTTTGGCATAAAGAAACTGTAGTTCCAGAGTCTGATTTGATAGTTATACCTGGTGGATTTACATTTGGGGATTATTTACGGTGTGGTTCAATTGCAGCAAATAGCCCAATAATGACTGACATTATAAAAAAAGCTATGAAGGGATTGCCAACTCTAGGAATATGTAATGGATTTCAAATCCTTACCGAGTCAGGTTTGTTACCGGGAACTCTTATAAGAAATGACTGTCTAAATTTCCTATGTAAAACAGTTTCAATTAGAGTTGAAAATAATCAAACAAATTTTTCTAATAAATATAAACAAAAAGAAATAATAGATATTCCAATAGCACACAATGAAGGAAATTTTTTTGCTAACGAAAATACTCTAAAAAAAATAAAAGACTCGAACCAAATTGTTTTTAAATATTGCGATAAAAACGGTGAAATAAACGAAAATTCAAATCCAAATGGCTCAATTGAAAATATTGCAGGCATAATAAATGAAAAGGGGAATGTTTTAGGCATGATGCCTCACCCAGAAAGAGCAACATGTGAAATTACGAAATTAAAAGATGGTGAAAACTTATTTAAATCCATATCTGAGTTTTTACTATGAATAAAATTACAAAAAAGATGATTGAAGAGCATGGAATCAATTCTGAGGAGTATGATTTTATTCTTGAATCATTGAATCGGGATCCCACAATTACAGAATTGGGTATTTTTTCCGCAATGTGGTCCGAACACTGCTCTTATAAATCTTCAAAATATTGGTTAAGTCAATTACCAACAAAAAATGAATTTGTTATTCAGGGTCCAGGTGAAAATGCTGGTGTTATAGATATTGGAAGTGGGTACGCTGCTGTTTTCAAGATGGAAAGTCACAACCACCCTTCTTTTATTGAACCATACCAAGGTGCGGCAACAGGAGTAGGTGGTATACTTAGAGATGTATTCACAATGGGGGCAAGACCTGTAGCACTTCTAAATGCTATAAGATTTGGTGAAACTTCACATGAAAAGACTAAGCACCTGCTTACTGGAGTTGTATCTGGTATCGGGGGATATGGGAATTGTATGGGAATTCCTACCGTTGGTGGCGAGGTTGAATTTAATTCATCATATAATGATAATATTTTAGTTAATGCTATGTGTGTTGGTATAGCAAAAAAAGATAAAATTTTTTATTCAAAAGCTTCAGGTGTAGGAAATTCTGTCGTTTATGTTGGATCAAAAACTGGAAGAGATGGAATTCATGGCGCAACAATGGCTTCAGCAGAATTTGACGAGAACTCTGAAGAAAAAAGACCGACAGTTCAAGTTGGTGATCCTTTCTCCGAAAAGCTACTTTTAGAGGCATGTATGGAGCTTATGAAAATGGATGTAATTATTGCTATTCAGGACATGGGCGCAGCTGGACTTACATCATCAGCAGTTGAAATGGCTGGAAAAGGAAATTTAGGAATTGAACTTGATTTAGATAAAGTACCTTGTAGAGAAGAAAGAATGTCAGCATATGAAATAATGCTATCAGAAAGTCAAGAGAGAATGCTTATGATTTTAGAGCCTGATAAGGAGGCTATAGCAAAAGAAATTTTTGAAAAATGGGAGCTTGATTTCTCAGTTATTGGAAAATTAACAGATACAAATAGACTAATTATCAATCATAATAATGAAAAAAAAGCAGATATTGTTTTGGATATTTTAGAGAAAGGCGCACCATCATATAAGCGACCATATGAAATAAAGGCTTTTGATGATGAGCCTATTCAAAATGATACACATAAAAATGAGAGTCCAATATCAATATTAAAAAAAATGATTTCATCCCCAAATTTATGCAGCAGAAGATGGGTATGGGAACAATATGACCACATGGTGATGACAGATACTGTGCTTCTTCC
>CETM01185492.1_pt1 | contig 11504 bp, 7 predicted proteins | sample 361451 | NCBI WGS metagenome assembly CETM01 (sample SAMEA2622690, study PRJEB7988) | marine metagenome | isolation source: saline water (ENVO:00002010), including
ATTACAACCCTGCCTTTTTCCATGTGCCGAAATGCCCGCCGGCGGACGAACGGCTCGCAAATAGTCGCCATTGGAATAGCCGACTGTACCCGAGTTGGTACCCCAATATCCTCCAAGCCTCCCTGCAAAGCCAGAGCATTCATCACTGTTGCAAGCATGCCCATATAATCCGCAGTACCGCGCTCTAGGCCGGCAGCCGCACCGGAGATACCGCGGAAGATGTTACCGCCGCCGATAACTAGACAAACTTCGCCCCCAATATCTGTTACCGATTTAATTTCATTGGCAATCCTGTCGACCGTACCCGGATCTATTCCATACTGACGATCGCCCATTAAGGCCTCTCCCGAAACCTTCAAGAGGACCCGTTTGAACCTTAATCGATCACTTTCCGTCATCCCGGCTGCCTCAATTTTGTTCAGAACCGATGCAAGTATACTCCCTAACCGCCCGCTGTTGCCGCAACTTCGGCCGCAAAGTCTGACTCTTCCTTCTCAATCCCGTCTCCAATCTGAAAGCGGACAAATCCAGCAACCTTGATGTTGCCACCGACATCCTCGCCGGCCGCATCAACTGCGCTAACCACCTTAGTTTCGCCGTCGATCACATAGGTCTGTTCTAATAAACAGACCTCCTCGAAATACTTACGCATTCGGCCATCAACCATTTTCTGAATGATATCTTCAGACTTGCCTTCCTCCCGGGCCTGTTCGACGAGAATATCACGCTCACGGTCAGATGTTGCTTGTTCGATATCCTCCCGCGACACCCATTGTGGACTGGTAGCGGCAATATGCATTGCCAACTGTTTACCAAATGCTGCCAACTTCGTCTTATCGCCATTCGATTCAAGGCCGACTATTACGCCAATTTTGCCCATATCGGGCGCCACCGCACTATGGACATAAGAGGAAACGACACCAGATTTCACCGTAATACCGGCAGATCTTCGGAAGGTGAGATTCTCACCGATCATGCCAATCATTTCCGTCACCGTTTCCTGTACTGTTTTTCCCCCATCAAGCTCCGTCGCCGCTGTAGCATCAAAATTACCACCCTTCTCAATTGCTACGGCCGCGATACCAGCCGCGAAGCGCTGGAAGTCAGGGTTTCGAGCGACGAAGTCGGTCTCTGAATTAAGTTCGATAACAGCACCTGAACCGCTTGAAGTCGCCACGGCTATTAAACCTTCCGCAGCGACGCGGCCCGATTTCTTGGCTGCCGCCGCCAAACCCTTCATCCTTAACCAATCAATGGCCGCTTCCATATCACCATCGTTCTCCACCAGCGCCTTCTTACAATCCATCATGCCGGCGCCGGATTTCTCTCGCAGTTCCTTAACGAGTGCTGCTGTAATTTCGGCCATAATTTACTTTCTCAATAAACAATCATAACTACTTAATAAACTTATTATTTTTATTCCGGGGACGCTTCTTCTTGAGCTATTTTTTCCTCTCCCGATGACCCCGTTTCGGCCGGTGCATCCTCCGATGGTACGACTTCCACGGAAGGCGCTGCTTCAGTCTCGGTTACCCCTACCACAGGTATATCTTCCGCAGGCGCTTCTTCGGACTCACCGATATCCACCCCCGACGAGACTGCTTCCTGCTGTAGGCCGTCAAGCACAGATGCTGATACTAATTCACAATAGAGCGCGATGGAGCGAATTGCATCGTCGTTACCGGGGATTGGGAAAGTGATACCCTTCGGACTGGAATTGCTGTCTATAACGCCGACCACCGGGATTCCGAGCTTTACCGCTTCGGCGACCGCGAGTTCTTCCTTATTAGTATCTATGACGAACAACATATCTGGAAGGCCACCCATGTCCTTTATACCGCCGAGAGAGCGATCCAACTTATCACGCTCTCGCGTCAGGTTTAAAAGCTCCTTCTTTGTCAGACCTTCCGCGATTTCAGCGGAGCCGAGCATTTCCTCTAGTTCATGAAGTCGCTTGATTGAGGCCGTGATAGTCTTCCAGTTGGTCAACATACCTCCTAACCAGCGATGGTTGACGTAGTACTGGCCGCAGCGTCCAGCCGCCTCCGAAACGATCTCACTAGCTTGACGCTTGGTCCCAACAAACAATACCCTTCCGCCGCGCGCCGTAACCTCGCGAACCGCAGCCAGCGCCGCGTGTAACATCGGAACCGTCAGCTGCAAATCAAGGATATGTACTTTGTTCCGTACACCGAAGATGTACGGTTCCATTTGCGGATTCCATCGCCGCGTATTGTGTCCGAAATGTACTCCAGCTTCCAAAAGCTGGCGCATTGAGAATTCAGGCATTGCCATATTCTAGGTCCTTCTCCGGTTAAGCCTCCGCGGGAGTGGTCGTATATTTAGGGGTTAACCCTAAAAACATGACACCGGATCGAACTGCCGGCCTATGACGCCGGCACCCGTAACCCCGCGTGCGGATTTATGCGCGATTCTTTACTCCCCAGAACACTGATTTGCAAGGTTTTAATGGATCAGTTTCTATCTCAAATTTACACACCAAGGCCACACTCCGCGGTAAACATACACCCATGTCTTTACCTTTGTAGCCGGGAACACTTAACCGTTAAGGGTCTGCTCAAATTTGACCCTCAATGGGAAATTTATATTGCTGGAAAGCATACAAACACTATGCATCCAACAACTTTTCTACGCCGGGTAAATAAGCTACAGCGGCCCGAAATTCGCCGGTTAGTGCTATCTTTTTAGGCAAATCTATCTCCACCTCATGATTATTATCCGTCCCCACGATAAGGACGACCTTGCACTTTCCAGGCTGGCCTGCGTTGAGCGCGTGTTGGATTCCAGGAAGCGACCTTTCATCGTTGATCACGATTTTTAGCCCGGTGGATGCCGCGGCCAACACTTCGTCCAACGGACGAATTTTCGTAGCCGATAGCCGCGTCCCATCGCCTTCCGCTCGTATCTCAATATTCAACAGCACTCTCTGCCCACTCTCCAATAGCTCTCGGCTGGTAGAAAGTAGTTCAGAAAATAGCACCACCTCGAAAACACCGGACGAGTCAGATAATTGTACAAATGCAAATCGATTGCCTTTGGCAGAGGTCCGTTCCTGGCGGCTAATGACCACACCGGCGACTTTGGGCGACGTACCTACCATTGCAGCAGTCAGTTCGTTGGCCGGAGTTACCCGAAGGTGGCGCAGCTGGCCCGCATAGGCGTCAAGTGGATGGGCCGACAGGTAAGACCCAACAGCCTCAAATTCATGGGTGAGGCGTTCCATTAAAGGCCAATCCAGAGTGTCAGGGAGGCGGAGCCGCATATTGTCATCCTCCCCAACAACAGCGTCGAAGAGACTCTCTTGGCCACTCGACCGTTCCTGCGCCGATTGGACGGCGAGGCGCATGACGCTCTCCGCACCTTCGAACAAGCGCTTACGGTTAGCGTCGAGGCTGTCCAATGCACCCGCTCGGACTAAATTTTCGAACTGACGCTTATTGGCTCCAGTCTGACCAAGACGAGTCGCGTAATCGGCTAGATCCGCGTAATCGCCATTCGTAGATCTCTCTGCCACCAAATCATCCATTGCTTGGCGACCCACATTCTTAATTGCGGCAAGCGCGTAGCGGACCGCGGGAACGGTTGCACCGTTGACAATAGACTCAACTCCGAAGACGACCCCAGACTTATTGATATCGGGCGGCAATAACGGAATCTTCAACCTGTCCAGTTCCTGGCGGAAGGCATTAAGCTTGTCGGTATTACCCAAATCTAGAGTCATAGAAGCAGCAAGAAACTCAACAGGATAATTAGCTTTAAGATATGCGGTTTGATAGGCCACAAGCGCATAAGCTGCAGCATGGGACTTGTTGAATCCGTATCCCGCAAACTTGTCGACCTGATCGAAAATGAGACCAGCCTTTGCCCGGTCGACGCCATTCCCTACCGCGCCTTCGACGAAATCGTTCCTCTGAGCCTCCATTTCCGACGCAATCTTTTTACCCATGGCGCGGCGCAATAAGTCGGCGCTACCTAGCGAATAACCAGATAATACCTGAGCAATCTGCATCACTTGTTCTTGGTAGATCATCACACCATATGTTTCTTCGAGAATTGGCTGAAGCGTCGGGTAGAGGTAATCTGGCTCTTCCTCACCGTGCTTGCATGCTATATAGCGCGGGATGTTATCCATCGGTCCCGGACGATAAAGTGCTACCAGAGCGATGATATCCTCGAACGTATCCGGACGCATATTGCGGAGCACGTCTCGCATGCCGGAGCTTTCTAATTGAAAAACGCCGACTGTGTCACCCTTGGACAGCATTGCGAAGGTCTCTTTGTCTGACAGCGGCAGGTTGAGCAGATCTGGCGGGGCTTCCCGCTTCGCAATCAACTCGATAGCCCGCTGCAAAACGGTAAGCGTCTTCAGACCAAGAAAATCAAACTTCACAAGACCAGCCGACTCCGCGTATTTCATAGAAAACTGGGTCGCCGGCATATCGGAGCGCGGATCCTTGTAGAGAGGTACTAGCTCCGCCAGCCTCCGATCGCCAATAATTACGCCAGCAGCATGGGTTGATGCATGCCGAAATAGACCCTCCAGCTTCAGTGAATGATCGATCAGCTGGGCAACACTTTCGTCGTCCTCACGCAGCGACTGCAATTGGGGCTCGCCGTCAATTGCTTCCTGCAATGTTGGTGGGTGCGCAGGGTTAAACGGCACAAGTTTGGTAATCTTATCGACTTGGCCGTACGGCATCCCGAGGACGCGACCGACATCTCGCAGCACGGCGCGAGCCTGGAGCTTTCCGAAGGTGATAATCTGCGCTACTTTTTCCTCGCCGTATTTATCCTGAACATAGCGTATCACTTCGTCGCGACGATCTTGGCAGAAATCGACATCGAAGTCAGGCATCGATACGCGCTCCGGGTTTAGAAAACGTTCAAACAGAAGCCCAAACTTTAATGGGTCTAGATCGGTGATAGTCAGGGCCCATGCAACGACAGAGCCGGCGCCCGAACCGCGACCTGGCCCTACTGGAATACCCTGCTCTTTAGACCACTGAATGAAGTCCGCAACGATAAGAAAATAGCCGGAAAAACCCATTTTTATGATGACATTCAGCTCGAATTCTAGTCTCTCGCGATATGGCCTGAACGTCTCTTCCGCCGCCTCTTCAGTTATTTCCGCGTTATAAACATGGTTCTTTAGGCGAGCATCCAGTCCTTTTTTCGCCATTAAGCGCAGCGCCTCTTCTTCATTCGAAATACCCTCAATTTCAAATGGGGGCAGAATTGGGTCTCGCTCCATTGGCATATAGGCACAGCGTTTTGCAATAACTACCGTATTGTCGATCGCCTCCGGCAGATCAGCAAATAACTCGCGCATTTCGTCGGCCGATTTAAAATGGTGGTGCTTGGTAAGACGGCGCCGGTCCCGCTCCACGACATAGGTTCCGCCCGCGATGCATAGCAGCGCATCATGCGCCTCATGCATATCAATGGTAGAAAAATAGGCATCATTAGTGGCAACCAACGGAATATCGTAATCGTAGGCGAGTTTCAGAAGCCCCGCCTCTATCTGACGCTCCAATGTTGTTCCATGTCGTTGAATCTCGATATAAAAGCGGCCCGGAAATATTTTAGCTAAACTTTTACACATTACCTCTGCCGCCGTCCCCTGACCTTCGGAGACCAACCGCCCCAACGGCCCATCGGGGCCGCCCGATAAACACAGTAGGCCGTCGGATCGTTGAGAAATCTTCTCCAACGTTGTGTGGGTATCACCGTGATCAGTAGTAAGAAACGCATTGGACGTAATTTCCATCAGGTTCTCGTAGCCCTCTTCATCCTTTACAAGGAGAACTAATCGATCATGGCGTGTAACCTCCCCCTTACCGCCAGTTTTGTGGGCCGCCGCTCCTTCTCGCGCGACATCCATCTGTGTGCCGATGATCGGTTGGATGCCGGATTGCGATGCAACATGGGCGAATTCGAGTGCGCCAAACAGATTGTTAGTATCAGTAACCGCGACTGCTGGATATTCATGCAACTTACATAACTCGACCAACTGTGAAAGCTTGATAGCCCCCTCGGATAGAGAATATGCAGTGTGCACCCGAAGATGGATGAAACTCGGATCAATCATCCGTTAAGCTTATAGCGAATCGCAAACCTATGGAGATGTGTGCGTCAAATTTTTTGCGAATTAATCCGCACGCATATACCGTTACCCTGAAAACTATAAATACGGGCTGTAAAAAGAGAAACCCAATTTCTGACTAGATTTGGGTAATTAGAACTTCAAACTTCTTCCATCATTCCACCGCGGATCGTCAGCGTTCTGTCTAGGCGAGATGCCAAATTAGGATTATGGGTAGCTACGAGTGCAGACACACCCGTATCACGGGTAAGCGCCATCAACAACTCAAAAACCCGCTCAGCGGTCTCTTGGTCAAGGTTACCCGTAGGCTCATCGGCGATTAGCAAGTCCGGTCTATTTGCCATGGCACGGGCAATGGCTACGCGCTGTTGTTCGCCCCCCGAAAGTTTTGCTGGCCGGTGAGTAGCTCGCTCAGCGAGGCCTACCATATCCAGTAATACCTGCGCCCTCTCCTGAGCAACAGACTTCGATTGCGCTGCGATCATTTGCGGCACGACTATATTTTCCAAAGCTGAAAATTCAGGCAATAGGTGGTGAAACTGATAGATGAAACCGATGGTTTTACGCCGCAGAGCTGAGCGCTTCTCATCAGTGAGCGGGCTACAGTCAACACCGGCGACCCAGATTCTGCCTTCATCGGGGCGCTCGAGAAGTCCCGCTATATGTAGCAGCGTCGATTTGCCGGCTCCTGATGGGCCAACCAGGGCAACGGTTTCCCCGGGCTGTATAGTTAACGAAGCACCACGAAGGACTTGGAGATGGTTATCCGCCTGTTTAAACGTTCGTCGAATATCCTCTAGTGCCAACGCAGCGTCACTCATATCGTAGCGCCTCTACCGGATCTAGGCGAGCAGCACGCCATGCTGGGTAAAGTACGGCCAGAAAAGATAGGCCGAGAGACATACAGATGATGCTTATCACATCGGAGGTCTCGACAACCGACGGCAACTGCGACAGGAAATAGATCTCTGCCGCAAAAAGTTCAGTCCCAGTCAAAGCCTGCAGCAACTGTCTAATTGTTTCTATGTTGTCAGCAAAGGCAATGCCAAGAATGAAACCAATAGCCGTTCCGATTATCCCGACAGAGGCACCCGCAAGTAGGAAAACGCGCATCACCATGCTGCGCGTCGCCCCCATCGTACGCAGAATTGCAATATCGCGACCCTTATCTTTTACCATCATAATCATGCCCGAAATGATGTTAAACGCTGCGACCAATATAATCAGCGTCAAGATAAGAAACATCACGTTGCGTTCCACCTTGATCGCATTGAAAAAACTAGAGTTAGCTTGTTGCCAGTCCACGATGCGCAGGGGTCGATCCGCCGCGTGATCGATATCGATACGTGTTTTGGGCACCAGGTCGGGATCTTCGAGGAAAACCTCAATATTTGTCACCGCCCCTTTCGAGCGGAAGTAAATCTGGGCGGCTTCGAGCGGCATAAATACAAAACTTGAATCGTACTCAAACATACCGATCTCGAACACAGCGGCGATACGATATCGTTTGCTTCTCGGGATGCTACCAAATGCAGTAGGATTCGACTGCGGCGATACCAGTCGGATTGTATCACCCGTCTTCACTCCAAATTTCGTAGAAAATCGGGACCCCACGATCACACTGTTCCGGCCCTTAAAATCGTCTAACGTCCCGGCGCGGATGTTATCCGCAATTATCTTGCGCTCCCGGATATCGTCAGGCCGCACTCCTCGAACTATAGCGCCGGCTGCAACATTGTTAGCACTGACGAGTGCTTGACCCTCGACAGTTGGTATAACCCGCGTAACGCCTTTGATTAGGGCGATCTTATCCGCAAGAGAATCAAAATTAGTCAAAGGCTGATTGTTTAACTCATATACCCCAAGGTGACCATTCAATCCTAGTATCCGTTGCAAAAGTTCGGCGCGAAATCCATTCATCACTGACATAACAATAATCAGGGTGGCCACCCCTAATGCTATACCAGTCAACGAAAATCCCGCGATTACGGATACAAAACCTTCTTCCCGCCGCGCGCGAAGGTAACGGAGCGCTACCATCCGCTCAAAGGCGTTAAATATCATCCTATAAGCCGAGCAATTGCGGATTCGAGAGAAACCTCCGCGGTCTCACCGCTGGCTCGGTTCTTCAAATCGACAACTCCACTCTTAAGGCCACGGGGTCCGGCCACGATCTGCCATGGAATACCAATCAGATCCATGTCCGCGAATTTGGCCCCGGCTCGTTCGTCGCGGTCCTCATACAGTGGATCTTTACCGGCCGCCTTTAGCTTAACGTAAAGATCCTCACAAATTGAAACGCAATCCGCATCACCAATTTTGAGATTGATCACGGCCACCCCAAAGGGCGCCACCGACTCTGGCCAAACAATCCCATTGTCGTCATGGAAAGCTTCGATAATCCCGCCAACTAAACGCGAAACACCGATACCATATGAGCCCATTTCGGGGAACAATTGGTCCCCGTCGGGACCAGTGACTAGCGCGTTCATCGCCTCCGAATATTTTGTGCCGAAATAGAATATATGGCCGACCTCGATACCACGGGCTTTGACCAAAGCATCACCTATCTTAGCCGCCTCGGTTTTGTCATGTTTTTCGTCACTCGCCGCGTAAAAGCTTATCCACCGATCGACTACTGGCTGTAGGTCGACACTATAATCTACGTCGTGGTCCAGTACGTCAAACTCCAGCAGCTCCCGGTGACAAAACACCTCGCTCTCGCCGGTCTCGGCAAGAATAACGAATTCATGGCTCAGGTCACCGCCGATAGGCCCCGTGTCCGCGGCCAGCGGGATAACTTTAAGACCCATCCTCGCAAAGGTTCGTAGGTACGCGACGAACATTTTATTATATGTGGCGCGTGCGCCTTCGTATGTCAGGTCGAAAGAATAGGAATCTTTCATCAGGAATTCTCGACCACGCATCACTCCAAACCGAGGTCTAACTTCGTCTCGGAATTTCCATTGAATGTGATAGAGAAGCTTGGGTAGATCCTTATAGCTACGGATATGGGCGCGAACAATTTCTGTTATCATTTCCTCATTTGTCGGCCCATAGAGCATGTCACGGTCATGTCGGTCTCGGATTCGTAACATTTCGGCACCATAATCGGCAAAACGGCCACTTTCCTGCCATAACTCCGCAGGCTGGATGGTTGGCATCAGCAGTTCCTGACAACCCGCAGCATCCTGTTCCTCACGAATGATCTGCTCAATCTTGCGAAGAACACGAAGGCCTAGCGGTAGCCAAGAATATATTCCGGCGCTGGACTGACGGATCATTCCGGCACGCAGCATTAATCGATGTGAAACAATTTGCGCCTCCGCGGGATCTTCCTTGAGCGTCGGCAGAAAATATTGCGACATACGCATGAGCGAAACAGCCTCCCTTAACGTGCGAGGCGAACATACGTAATGGCGGATCGACCCGCAACGTAAACTGGGGCAACAAAAACCTAGTTACTGTAAGATTTAATTCAACGGCCCTATAATTCTAGGCCGCCCGCGGGCCAAGTTTTCTCAGAAATTCCGTATTGTAGTTCGGGATCTCGTTTTACATCGGTCTTTTTAGACAACCCATTTATCAAATCAGACCAACTCCTCTCAGAATTCTTGACAGATTGCCTTCTTAGCTGTTTCGTCGCCAGATGGTTCGTTTTTCCCTTTTCGCGGTCGCAACCGCAGCCGTGTTATGCGCTATTTGGCGGACCTATCAGTTCGGTGACATTGATCTGGTCAGCGATCAGGCGTTTTTTACCCAGTGGGTTCGAAGGCTTTCAGAGTCGACGCACCTGCTGCCTCCAAACGAGGAAGGCGGCGCATGGCCACTGGAACTGATCCGCGATGAGAGGAATTTCCTAGGCGTACTACTTGGGCAAATATACCAAGCACATTCTCTGATATTCACCGTCGTCTCAGTCTTGCTGTATCTTATATCAGCGGCTTTTTTTGGTGCATCGGTAGAGACCATTGTTGCGGTTAGTATCGCATTCAGCGCGACGGCACTGTTTCTCTTATCCGCATTTCCCGCCTTCATCCGAAATATTTCCGGGATCAGTGATCGCGGCGCGGTAACAATGATTGCGATAATCCTTGTTTTGGCCTGCAGCAACTCATTCTTCAACGTCTTTTCCGCTTTCGGTCCGCACAATGCAGGGGTCATGACCCTTATACTAGCGGTTATTGTCACACAAATATGGGTCACCCCAAGCCAAGCTGGGGTAACACATACTTCGACAAGGCTACTAACAATTGCAATGTTTGTGAGTCAATTAGCTGCCGTATACACGCATTATGCCAACGTTTTTATTTTGCCCGCAGCTACCGTGATGGCGTTGGCATTGCAACCCAACACCGAACTTCTGAAGCGAGTAGTCTCAATTATCAAGTATTCATTGATCATGGTGCTTGCTTTTCTGCCATGGATCGCAGTTGTTATCGTTTATGACCCTTCCATTGGTGGCGGCAACAGTAAGCAGACTTTCGGTGGTCAACTGGCGACATTTGTTTTTTCAAATAATGGGTGGCCGGCTTCAAATGCGATAGGCCGCATTACCCATTGGTTTAAAGAAGCTAGCGCTTTCTATTCGGTACCAGGTCTAGCACTAGGTATGGTCGGAGTTGTTGGTCTTGCCTGGCGTAATGGAACGACGTTACCGTTCACAATCGTTCTTACCCATATTCTGATGGGAATCTTTCTTGGAATATTTGGTCAGTACGACCGTACGGTGGCATATTTGATTCCTATGTTGATTCTAGGTGGCGGCTGGACAATCTACATAGCTGGTACATGTGTTTTCGAGAAAACACGGCCAGCCTCAGTACCTAAAACAATTGGTCTCGCCGTGGCTAGCTTAGTCGCCATCTCTACGACCCTGCACATTGCGGTAGAGATTCCGAGACTTATGGCACCGGATTCGGTTAAGAATTGGGGTCCTCTGGTAGGGCCCTCCCACTGGAAATCTGTGGTCGCTGAGTTTGACCGACGGATCCCGATCGGGTCGTACCTAATTCCGTGGGACTATGGGACGCATCATCAATATCGTTCTATGTCGGAGAAGGCGGGTCATACAATCAAGGTAATGAGGCCATTAGAAACCTTGGACTCGCACGGAAAAAGCGGAACCTTAAAACACTATATCCACTCCCGCGGCCTTACATTATCGGCTGATAATCCGGTATTCATATTAGCTCCCAAAACAATTGAGATCGATAGGATTCGCAGCGCTTTCAGCGCCGTGGTAGGCCAGAAGGGGTTTGGATTAGCAACCGTTAAAAAATTCATATTGGTTGGTGAACGGACACTGCCGCGCCGGAAGCACGGCCCCGGAGGGATCCATCTCTACCTCGTTAAATGGTAGCGCCTCCAAAACCAGCCG
>CETM01117014.1_pt1 | contig 11499 bp, 21 predicted proteins | sample 361451 | NCBI WGS metagenome assembly CETM01 (sample SAMEA2622690, study PRJEB7988) | marine metagenome | isolation source: saline water (ENVO:00002010), including
GATAAAATTCAATTTAAAATGGATATAGAATTTAAAATTAGTAAAAAACCAGTAAATTATAGGAAAGCACTTCAGTTACTTGAGAAAAGGGTGAATAATGTAAAAAAAGGTGGTCAAGAATTAGTATGGTTTTTAGAACACCCGGTTACTTATACAGCTGGAATTAGGTCAAAAAAAGAGGAAATACTGGATAAGTCAATAAATGTAATAAAAACTAATCGTGGAGGTAAAATTACACTTCATAATCCTGGACAACAAATTGTTTATTTTGTTATTAATTTAAATCGTAGGAAAAAAGATATTAGAAACTTAGTAAGACAACTTGAAAATACAATTATTAATTTTTTAAAAATTTATAAAATTAAATCATATGCCGATAAAAAAAATATAGGTATATGGGTTGGAGAAAAAAAAATAGCTGCTATTGGAATACGTGTTTCACATTGGGTTGCATATCATGGTTTTTCTATAAATATTAAAAATAATCTGAATGATTACAAGAAAATAATTCCTTGTGGTCTGGATAATTCAAAAGTAACTTCTATGAAAAATGAAAAAAAAAATTATTTTAATATAAAAAAAAATCTAAAAAAAACACTTTTTGAACACATTAAAAAAATTTAGAATTGTCTTTTAATAAAAGTTTCAAACTCTTCACCATATTTGGCTTCAAAATTATATTTAATATCATTTATCATAAATTTAATTTTATGAGCATGTAACATTATATTTTTAACCCTAGATTTATTTCTTAATATTTTATGGGAATATTTATCATCTCCTATAATTGGATTGCCAATATTATAAAGTTGCTTCCTTAATTGATGTTTTCTACCGGTTATAGGCTTAAGTTCTAAAAACGAGTAGTCATTATTAATTTTTAATATTTTTAAATGAGAAATAGCTTTTTGAACTACTTTTTTATTTTTTTCAAATGTTACTAGATTATCTTGAAGTAAGTTTATCCCCCTTTTAACAGCACCATATGTTATGGCCAAATAAGTTTTGTGTATTTTTCTTATTCTAAAAAGCGAAGTAAACAACTGTGCATATTCTCTATTTTTTGCAACAATCATAACCCCTGATGTTTCTTTATCAAGTCTGTGCACTACATAAGGTTTTGTATTCTCGAAGTATTTAGTATTCTTCAAAATATCAATTATATTTTTAAAAGATTTCGTACCAGATTGTACGGGTATACCGCTAGGTTTGTTGATTACTATAAAATTATCATTATTTTCTATAATAAATTTACCATATTCATCTTTTTCCTTATTTGTAGGTATGTACTTAATTGTTTTAGATTGAGTTCTTGGTTTTAAATTATCAATACCATATATCTCAATTACGTCTTTAAATTGAACTCTATGAGAGGTGTTTATTTTTTTTTTGTTTATTTTTACCATTTTTTTTCTAGTAAGCTTTTCTATAAGTGATTGTGGTACCTTATGGATATTTTGCTTAAACCATCTATCGAATCTTGAATTATGATAGTCTTTATTGACTGTGAACTTTTTGAGCATTTAAACTTAAGTTTATATTATTTAGCTGCTACTTTTGGAAGGGTTTCTTTTTCTTTGGTCGTGGGCTCTGGTTTTTTCGGTTTGTCAACTTTTTTAGCATTAACATCTCTATCTATTAATTCAATCACGGCCATAGGTGCATCATCTCCGGTTCTAAAACCTGCCTTTAGTACTCTTGAATATCCACCTTTTCTATTAGCATATCTCTTAGATAGAGTTTCAAAAACTTTTTTTACAGATTTTTTGTCTTGAAGTTTAGAAAAAAGATATTTCTTCTTACTTAAATTCGATTGTTTTCCTAAAGTGATTACTTTATCAATTTTAGGTTTGAGTTCTTTGGCTTTAGGTAAAGTAGTAATAATTTGTTCGTATTTAATTAAAGAATTTAACATGTTTTTAAATAATGCTTTCCTATGTTCTGATGTTTTGTTTAATTTCCTATATCCAATCTTATGTCTCATAATTTTACTAGTATGTATTATCTTCTAATTTTTTTGAAAGCTCAGCTATATTATCTGGTGGCCAGTTTGGAATTTCCATTCCTAAGTATAGTGACATTGAACTTAAAACTTCTTTAATCTCGTTTAAAGACTTTCTTCCAAAGTTAGGAGTTCTTAACATTTCTGGTTCGGTTTTCTGGACTAGATCACCTATATAAATGATATTATCATTTTTAAGACAATTCATTGACCTAACAGATAATTCTAACTCCTCAACTCTTTTGAGTAGATTTTTGTTAAATTCAGGTTCTGAAGATGTTGTTGGTTTAGGAACTTCTTTAGGATCTTCAAAATTAACAAACATAGATAATTGGTCTTGGAAAATTCTTGCAGCAAATGCAATTGCATCTTCTGCTGCAACTGTTCCATTTGTTTCTACCTCCATTAAAAGTTTATCATAATCAAGAGCAGATCCAGCTCTTGTGCTGTCTATTTTAAATGAAACTTTTTTAACAGGACTGAAAAGTGAGTCTATGGCTATCATTCCCAGAGGAGTATCCTCTGATTTATTTTTTTGAGCAAGAACATAGCCTCTTCCATTATTCACCATTAATTCCATGTGAAACTTAGTTTTTTCATCTAAATTACAAATTGTTTGTTCTGGATTTAAAATTTTAACATCTCCAACTAAAGAAATATCTTTTGCTTTAACTTCTTTTGGCCCAACAGAGTCTAAAACTAATTTTTTAGGTCCATCAGAATTTAATTTGATTGCTAAATTTTTTACATTTAACACTATATCAGTAACATCTTCTCTAACCCCTTTTATAGAAGAAAATTCATGCAAAACACCGTCTATTTGGATCGCTGTAACAGCAGCACCTTGTATAGATGAAAGTAAAATTCTTCTTAAAGAATTTCCGATAGTTTGACCGAATCCTTTTTCTAAAGGTTGAGCTACAACTTTTGCAATTGTTTTGTCTTCGTTACTTTCAATTTCTAGTTTGCTTGGTTTTGTTAAAGATTTCCAATTTTTATCAAAAATATTTGTATTTTCCATTACACTCTCCTTTTTTTTGGTGGTCTAGTTCCATTATGCGGCATTGGTGTTGTATCTTTTATTGATGTAATCTTAAAACCTCTTGATTGCAATGCTCTTAGGGCTGTTTCCCTTCCAGATCCTGGACCTTTAACTTGAACTGATAATGTTCGTAAACCAATCTCGTAAGCTTTACTTCCTGCATCATCAGCTGCAACTTGTGCAGCATATGGAGTAGATTTTCTAGAACCTTTAAATCCCTTTGAACCAGCAGATGACCATGAAATGACATTACCATTTTCATCAGCTATAGAAATAATTGTATTATTAAATGTTGAATTCACAAATGCTATTCCTGAAGATATATTTTTTCTCTCTTTATTTTTTTTTTTAAACTTACTTTTAGTAACTTTTGCTTCGGTTGTCTTATCAGTATTTTTTTCTGTTTTATTTTCTACTTTTTTTTTCATCTATTTTTTTAGTGGTGTTAGTTTTTTGCCTGCAATTGCAATGGCTTTTCCTTTTCTTGTTCTAGCGTTACAATGTGTTCTTTGTCCTCTAACTGGTAATTTTTTTTTATGTCGAGATCCTCTATAAGTTGCTAGATCAACCAATCTTTTTATATTCATTGATATTTCACGTCTTAAATCACCTTCAACTTTATAATTTTGATCAATATATTCTCTTATTTTTAAAACTTCTTCCTCTGTTAATGCATTAACTCTTTTATTGAGTGGAATATTTAACTTTTCACATATTAATTTAGAATTAAAGTCACCAATACCATGTATGTATGTAAGTGCTATGTGAACGACTTTGTCTTGTGGAATATTAACGCCTGCTATCCTAGCCATATAATGATTTTTTTAAATTAGTATTTATAGGTTCATATCCTTTAAAGTCAACCCTTGATAGCGTTAATTAAATCGCTAATTTCACTATTAATCTCAGATATTCCTGCCTCACCGTTTACAACTTTGAGTAATTTCGATTGTCTATAATAATCTATAACTGGTGCAGATGATTTTTCATAAGTTTTATATCTTTTAATTGCTATTTCCTCATTATCATCAGCTCTTTTCTCCTGAGTTTTTCTTTCTAAAATTCTTTTTTTAACTGTATCTAAACTTACAGACAATTTTAAGACAATATCTATTTTTTGATTATATTTTTTTAATAAATTATCTAAGTTTTTTGCTTGAATTAAATTTCTTGGATAGCCATCAAAGATAATTTGATCTTTATAGGTGTCATTTGAAACAAATTTTTCTATTAAATTACTAACTATTTTATCTGAAACTAATTCACCAGAATTTATGATTGATGAAATTTCAGTTCCTAACTGTGTTTTATTTTTAATTTCGTTACGCAAAAGATCACCTGTTGATAATTGATATAATTTAAATTTGGATACAATAAATTTTGATTGAGTTCCTTTACCTGCTCCTGGAGGCCCAAAAATAACTATATTCATAATTTATTTACTAAATTTAGCTTTTTTTATTAACGATTCGTATTGAGAGCTCATTAATCTTGTTTGCACTTGTGTAACAGTATCCATTGCAACAACAACAACAATTAAAAGTGATGTACCACCTAAATAAAATGGAATTGGGTATTTCGCTATTAAAAATTCAGGCATCAAACAAACTAGTGTTAGATAGCAGGCGCCAATAGTTGTTAGTTTAACTAAAATACTTTCTATGTATTCGGCGGTTCTATCACCTGGCCTGATACCGGGAACATAACCACCATATTTTCTTAAATTCTCAGCTGTCTCTTTTGGATTAAAAACAATTCCAGTATAAAAAAAACAAAAGAATATTATTCCGGATGCATACAGCAACATGTAAAGAGGTTTGCCTTGTGAAAACCATGATGAAAAATTTATAAAGAAATCAGACTCTGATAAACCAAAATTAGAAAAAGTTACAGGCAACAATAATAAAGCTGAAGCGAAAATAGCTGGTATAACTCCTGCAGTGTTTATCTTTAAAGGTAAATGAGAAGATTGGCCACCGTAAACTTTATTTCCCATTTGTCTTTTTGGATAATTAATGAGGATTTTTCTCATTGCTCTTTCCATAAAAACAATAAACATCACTGTAACTATTATAAGAATAAAAATTCCTATAATCATTGGTGCTGAGAGCGCACCGGTTCTACCAAGTTCAAATGTTGAAGCTAAGGCTCTTGGTATTTCTGCAACTATTCCTGAAAATATTATAAGAGAAATACCATTTCCAATTCCTCGAGAAGTTATTTGTTCCCCTAACCACATTAAAAAAGTTGTACCAGCTACAAGTGATATCACTGTCATTAATTTAAAATTCATTCCTGGATTTAAAACTAAGTTTCCTGCATTCTCAAGTCCAACTGAAACTCCGTAACCTTGTAAGCATGCAATAAGAACTGTTCCGTATCTTGTTATTTGAGTAATTTTTTTTCTACCTAATTCTCCTTGTTCTTTTAAATTTTTAAAATAATCTGAAACACCCGTCAGAAGCTGCACAATAATGGAAGACGAAATATATGGCATAATTCCAAGTGCAAAAATTGCCATTCTGGTAACTGCCCCTCCAGAAAAAACATTAAACATTCCTAGCAAACCTTTTTGGGAGGATGACATCATTTCTTGTAAAGCAACCGGATCTATGCCAGCAAGCGGAACGTATGTGCCTAATCTATAAACACATAACATTAATATTGTAAAAATAATTCTATTTCTTAAATCGGAAGATGAACTTTGTTTATTAATTTCATTATCAGCCATTTTTTATGATTTTTTTTGTTTAGATAAATTAATTGATCCACCAGCTTTTTCTATTTTAGCTCGTGCGGACTTAGAAACAAAATCTGTTTTTATTGTTAATTTTTCTTTTAAATCTCCTTTTCCAAGAATTTTAAGCTGATCGTATTTTTTTCTTATTAGATTCTTTTCACTAAGATTTTTTAAGCTTATTTCATCTTGCGGCTTAATTTTTTTATTCTTTATAAGCTTGTCGATATCTGAAAGATTGAGTATTGCTATATTTTTTTTATTAATTGCTTTAAAACCTCTCTTTGGGAGTCTTCTATATAATGGCATTTGTCCACCCTCAAAACTTTTAATAGCAACTCCAGATCTAGATTTTTGTCCCTTTACTCCCCGGCCTGAAGTTTTGCCTTTACCTGAACCAATACCTCTTCCCACTCTAAGTTTTGAAAAATTTGTTTTGATTAACGAGTTTAATTTCATAATTAACTTTCTCTTTGTTTAATAATTTCAGATATCTTTTTTCCTCGTATTGAAGAAAGTAACTTAGGTGAACTCTGACTTTTTAATCCAGTTATAAGAGCTTTTAAGACATTGTGTGGATTAGCAGAACCCAATGATTTAGCTACAACATCTTGGATACCAAGCGCTTCGCACACCGCACGCATAGCACCGCCAGCTATAATTCCAGTACCAGTAGGGGCAGATCTCATTAAAATTTTTCCAGATCCGCTCTTTGAATAAATGTCGTGATGCAATGTCCTTCCATCTTTTAATGGTATTTTAAACATATTTCTTTTTGCAAGTTCACTTGCTTTTTTAATTGCATCAGGAACTTGTTTCGACTTTCCTTTTCCTATGCCAACAGAACCTTTTTGGTTACCCACTACAACTAATGCGGCAAAACCAAATCTTCTTCCTCCTTTAACTACCTTTGTTATTCGGTTTATTGCAACAAGCTTTTCTATAAATTCACTATCTCTCATTAGAAATTTAATCCATTTTTACGTAAAGAGTCAGCAAATGCTTTTACTCTTCCATGATACTTGTATCCACCTCTATCAAAGTAAACTTTGCTTATTTTCTTTTCTACAGCTCTTTTTGCTAAAATTTCTCCAATTGCTGAAGATAAAGAGGTTTTATTTTTTTTAACTTTTTTAAAATCTTTTTCAGTCGAAGAAGCAGAAACGATAGTTTTATTATTATTATCATCAATAATTTGCGCAGATATGTTTCTTAATGATTTTGATACAGTAATTCTAAATCTGCCAACATTCACCCTCTTCAGTTTGAGTCTATTTCTTATTGTTCGCTTTTTTGCTGTATTTATTTTTACCATAATATTATTTTTTCTTTCCTTCTTTTCTCAGAACATATTGATCTTTTTCTTTAATACCTTTGGCTTTATAAGGTTCAACAGGTTTTAAGGATTTGATTTCTGATGCTGTTTTTGAAACTAGCTCTTTATCAAGTCCAGTAATATTAATTTTTGTTTGTTTTTCAACTTTTATGTTTATTCCTTTTGGTACATTATATTTTACCTCATGACTAAACCCTAAACTTAAAATTAATTCCTCTCCTTTTAAATTTGCTCTAAAACCAACGCCATTAAGCTCAAGTTTTTTTTCATGTCCCTGTGTAACTCCAATTACTGCATTATTAACTAAACTTCTATAAGTACCCCACATTATTGATACATTTTTTGTTTTTTTGTTTGGAAGAATTTGAAATTCATTTTTATCATTTAATTTCGATGAAAACATTTTTTCATTAAATTCAATTGTTTTTGAACCTTTTGGTCCAGAAATAAGAAGATTCCCTTTTTCAACTTTAATATTTGAATCTTTAGGCAATACAATAATTTTTTTTCCCAATTTAGACATTAAAATATCCTACAAATTATTTCTCCACCGAGATTGTTTTTAATTGCTTCTGCGTCTGACATTACCCCTTTACTTGTAGACAATATCGCAACTCCTAAACCGCTGTGGACACGCGGAATACTTCCAGCTCTTGAATAAACTCTTCTACCTGGTTTAGATACTCTTTTAATTTCCCTAATAACTGGTTGTCCTTCGTAGTATTTTAGATTGACTAATATTTGCTTTCTTTTTTGTTTATCTTCTTCAATTTTAAAATCCACAATATAGCCTTCGGTTTTTAAAACATCTAAAATTTTTGATCTAAAATTTGAAAATGGTACACTAATTTTATTTAATGATCTCATCTGACCATTTCGTATTCTTGTTAACATATCTCCAATTGGATCTACAAAAGTCATATTTCTCCTTTACCAGCTAGACTTGGTCATTCCAGGAATTTTTCCTGATGATGCCATGCCTCTTAAAGCTATTCTTGATATTCGTAATTTTCGATAAACACCATGTGGCCGTCCAGTAATTTCACATCTGTTTCGAATTCTAATTTTTGCTGAATTTTTTGGAAGTTTTGAAAGTTTAAGTTGAGCAGCAAATCTTTCATTTAAAGGTAGTTTTTTATTGCTAATTATAGCCTTTAGTTTTTTTCTTTTTTTTTCAAACTTTTTTGCCATTCTTATCCTTTTTAAATTTCTCTCTATTGCACTGGTTTTTGCCATTTTATTTCTCCTTTTTTACCTCTGGTTCATCTTTATTGAAAAATTTCTTTTTTTTCTTTATTTTTTTTTCAGTACTTTTAACTATTGGAAAGTTAAACTCCTTTAAAAGTGATACAGTGTTTTCTTTTGTGTGGCTTGTAGTAACAATCGTAACATCTAAACCTCGTATTGTTTCGACTTTATCAAAATTTATTTCAGGAAAAATTATATGTTCTTTAATTCCAAAACTAAAATTTCCAAATTTATCACAGCTACTATCTTTCAAACCTCTAAAATCCTTTATTCGAGGAAGTGCAATATTTACAAGTCTATCAACGAATTCATACATTCTGTCATTTCTTAAAGTAACTTTTAAACCTGCATTTGCCCCTTTTCTGGATTTAAAATTTGAAATCGATTTTTTAAATTTTGTAATGACTGGTTGTTGTCCAGTTATTGACGCCATATCTTTTATACATGTCTCTAATTTTTTTTTCTCTAAAGCATCAGCGCCTAATCCCATATTAACAACAACTTTTTCAATTCTGGGTACTGAGTAAATATTCTTAAGGCTTAATTTGCTCATTAAGTTTTTCATAATTTCGCTCTTATATTTTTCTTTTAATCTGGGTATCATTTTTTAACTTTCTTTTTTAAATCTTCAACTTTTCTTAAATTAGATAAGTGAACATATCCCTCTTTTGAGACTATCCCCCCTTTATTTTCTTTTGTTGGTTTTTTATGTTTTTTTTGCATATTTACTGCTTTAACTTTAGCTAAATTTCTTGATCTATCTATTTCAATAATTTCACCGTCTTTACCTTTGTCTTTACCTACAAAAACTTTTACTTTTTCACCTTTTTTTAAATGCATATTTAAATAACCTCCGGAGCTAAAGATATTATTTTTGTTTGTCCTTTTGATCTTAACTCTCTTGTAACTGGTCCAAAAATTCTTGTTCCTATTGGCTCACCCTTTTCATCAGTCAAAACAACTGAGTTACTATCAAATTGAACTTTTGAGCCATCTTTTCTAAAAATTTCTTTTTTTGTTCTAACTACAACAGCTTTATGTACAGAACCTTTTTTAACTTTTCCTCTCGGTAAAGCATCTTTAACGCTAACCACAATTAAATCACCTATACCAGCATATCTTCTTTTTGAACCTCCAAGAACTTTTATGCATTCTACTCTCTTAGCGCCAGTATTGTCTGCTACTTGTAATTCTGTTTGTACCTGTATCATTATTCTACAACCTGCCAAGTCTTTAATTTAGATATTGGTTTACTTTCAATAATTTTAACCATATCTCCTTCTTTAAATTTATTCTTTTCATCATGAGCGTGGTACTTTTTTGACCTTGATATAACTTTTCCATAAAATGGATGCTGAAATCTTCTTTTAACTTCAACAACAATAGTTTTGTTACCTTTACTACTAACTACTTTTCCTTGCAGAACTCTTTTAGTCATTTTTTATTCACCAACAAGTTGTTATAAAGTCTAGCAATATTTTTCTTTATTGTTGAATATTCAGCAATATTTTGCAATTGACCATTAATTTTTTTAAATCTCATGTTAAACAAATCTTTCTTAAGTTTATCTATTTCTCTTTTTGACTGATCTTTTGTCATTTTTTTAATATCTTTTTTTTTCATTTTATCTCTTAATAAATTTGGTTTTAATTGGTAATTTTGCTGAAGCTTTATACAATGCTTCTCTAGCTACTTCTTCTGAAACTCCGTCTACCTCGAATAATATTCTGCCTGGTTTGACTCTGCAGGCCCAATATTCTGGTGAACCTTTGCCTTTACCCATTCTTACTTCTGTTGGTTTTTTTGAAACAGGTATATTAGGAAAAATTCTTGACCACACTTTTCCAGTTCTTTCCATGTGTCTTGTCAAAGCGACTCTGGCAGCCTCTATCTGTTTTCCAATTATTCTTTCAGGCTGGACAGCTTTTAAACCATAAGCTCCGTAATTAAGCTTTGTAACCCTGGTTGCTTTACCATGAATTCTACCTTTATGAGCTTTTCTGTATTTACTTCTTGTTGGTTGAAGCATTTTTTACCCTTTCAATCTTTTCTTTATCAATATCTTTTAAAAAAATTTCACCTTTATAAATCCACACTTTTACGCCAATCATTCCATACGTAGTTAATGCTTCTGCTTCAGAATAATCAAGATTTGCTCTTAATGTATGCAAAGGGATACTGCCTTCTCTTAACCACTCACTTCTAGCAATATCATTTCCTGCTAATCTTCCACTTACACATACTTTTATTCCTTTTGCCCCTAATCTCATTGTGCCCTGCATTGCTCTTTTCATGGCTCTCCTATACGCGACCCTTTTTTCAAGCTGTTGAGCAATATTTTCTGCAACTAAATATGCATTAAGTTCGGGTTTTTTTATTTCTTTAATATTTACAGTAACTTCATCTTGTGTGATTTTTGAAATTTTATTCTTTATTTTTTCAATATCAGAACCCTTTTTTCCTATAACAAATCCTGGTCTTGAAGTATGAATTGAAACAGTACATTTTTTTGATGATCTCTCAATTACAACTTCTGAAACACCCGCGTTGGTTATATTTTTTCTAATAAATTTTCTAATTTTATAATCTTCAATCAAATATTTTCCATAATCTCCCTTTTTAGCAAACCAAATAGAGTCCCAAGATCTATTTACACCAAGTCTAAAACCAACTGGATTAACTTTCTGACCCATTATTTTTTACCCTCTTTTTGTTTTTTTTCCTCTAGAACTACTGTAATTCTACTAAAAGGTTTTTTAATTGCAGCAGCTCTACCTTTTGCTCTAGGTCTAAATCTTTTCATGACTATAGATTTTCCAACGTAAGCTTCTTTTACATATAAATTGTCAACGTCATACTGATAATTATTTTCTGCATTTGCTACAGCAGATTGAACAGTTTTTTTTATATCTTGAGCAACTTTTTTTCTAGTAAACCCTAGATCTCTTATAGCAATGTCTGCTTTTTTTCCTTTAATAAAATTTAGTAGCAAGTTCGCTTTTCTTGAACCAGTTCTTACATTTTTATTTATAGCTTTTACAATATTATTTTTTTCCATCTTCTTTACCTTTTCCTGGTGCCGGTGCAGCTTTTGGTGCTGCTCCTGGTGCTGCTTTTGGTGCTGCTCCTGGTGC
>CETM01114277.1_pt1 | contig 11495 bp, 6 predicted proteins | sample 361451 | NCBI WGS metagenome assembly CETM01 (sample SAMEA2622690, study PRJEB7988) | marine metagenome | isolation source: saline water (ENVO:00002010), including
GCTCCGGCCATAATATCATCAATTTGATCAGCATCAATTGTTTCGTAAGTCAGTAGAGACTCAGCCATAGTATGTAATTTATCGATATTATCTTTAAGGATTTTTGTGGCTTTTTTATAATTGGTATTAATAATTTTTTTAACTTCCATATCAATACTATTTGAGGTTTCTCCACCAATACCTTTTGGAGCCATAGATGCAGATCGTCCTAAGAAAGGACTTGAGTCATCTTCTCCATATTTTAAGGGGCCTAAATCCGACATTCCCCATTTAGTAACCATATTTGTAGCTATGCCTGTTGCTACTTCAATATCATTTGATGCCCCAGTTGTTATTGAATCTTTACCATTGATAATTTCTTCTGCAATTCTGCCACCAAAAAGTGCAGCTATTCTGCTGTGGAGATATTGCTTACTTTGCATATATTTATCTTCCTCAGGTAAAAACATTGTAACGCCAAGCGCTCGCCCTCTCGGAATGATAGTAACTTTATAAACTGGATCATGCTCCGGACTTAAGCGACCAACTATAGCGTGCCCTGCTTCATGATAAGCAGTTATTGTTTTCTGCTCTTCTGTCATTATCATTGATTTTCTCTCAGGGCCCATCATGATTTTATCTTTTGCAAGATCTAGATGGCTTTGGTCTACTTTTTTATCTCCATATCTGGCAGCAAATAAAGCAGCCTCATTAATGAGATTGGCAAGATCGGCGCCAGAAAAACCAGGTGTTCCTCTTGCTATTACTAAAGCGTCTACATCCTTTGAAAGAGGGACCTTTTTCATATGAACTTTCAGTATTTGCTCTCTTCCTCTCAAATCAGGCAAATCAACAACAACCTGTCTATCAAAACGCCCAGGTCTTAGCAAAGCTGGATCTAAAACATCCGGTCTGTTAGTTGCTGCAACTACAATGACACCGTCATTGCCATCAAAACCATCCATCTCGACAAGTAATTGATTTAATGTTTGTTCTCTTTCATCATGTCCACCACCCATTCCTGCACCTCTATGGCGACCAACTGCGTCGATTTCATCAATAAAAACAATGCATGGTGAATTTTTTTGAGCCTGCTCAAACATATCTCTTACTCTAGATGCACCTACACCAACAAACATCTCAACAAAATCTGAGCCAGATATTGAGAAGAATGGAACCTTGGCTTCGCCAGCGATAGCTCGTGCTAATAGGGTTTTACCAGTTCCTGGAGGACCTACCATTAATACACCTCTAGGGATCTTACCTCCTAATTTTTGAAACTTTGTTGGATCTCTTAAGAAATCTACTAGCTCTTGAACGTCTTGCTTTGCCTCCTCGCAACCAGCAACGTCCTCAAAAGTAGTTGTAACTTTTCCGCCTTCCATTAATTTTGCTTTACTCTTACCAAATGCCATTGGCCCACCCCTACCTGACATTCCACCTTGCATTTGTCGCATAAAAAAGAAGAAGATGCCTAAGAGCAAAAGAATTGGAAAAGCTCCCACTAAAAGTTGGGACCATATTGAAGGTTGCTCAACACTTTCAAATACGGTGATAACTCCATGCTCTTCTATTGCATTGTCAACAGTCTCATCTCTTTTATATATGGGATGGCGAGTTTCAAATCTTGTACCATCAAGGCGTTCGCCAAAAATAGTCATTTGATCGCCTTTATAAACAATCTTTGCGATACGATCTGATAAAGCCTCTTGCTTGAACTGACTGTATGAAATCATTTCCCTCTTTGAGGAAGAAGCGTTTTCAACATTATTAAATATAAAAATTAAAGCTGAGCCCAATAAAACCCATACTAATGCATTTTTAAAAACAGAATTCATAGCGGCTTTTCTCCATAAAGATATATCTCTGCTGATTTACTTTTTGAAGCAGCAGGCTTATAAGTTTGAACTAAATGGAAGCTCTTTTCCATTTCTGTTCTTAATTTTTTCAATAAACTGTTCTGAAATGTTTTTATCAAGAATGATCCATTACTCTTTCTTAGGTAGTTTAAAGCTATTCTTAGAGTAAAGACATTTAAGTTGAATATATTTTCTTCATCAACAGCTTTTATACCAGTTAAATTTGGGGCTAAATCTGAAATAACAAGGTCAAATTTTGATTTAAGTATGGAAATCTCTTCAATTTCATCAATATTTAAAATATCTTTTTGAAAGAATATTACACCCTTAATTGGGTCCATTGGCAAAAGATCAATTGCAAAAACACTTGATGAGGGCGCCATCGTTTTAATTAACTTAGACCAGCCTCCTGGAGCAGCACCAATATCCAGCACTAAACTATTTTTTTGAAGGGTTTTAGTTTTAATTAAAATTTCTTCTAATTTAAAAACTGCGCGGGATCGAAGACCAAGCTTTTTGGCTTTTAATGCCCATGAATCAGCATGCATAAATTTTAAAGATGTTGAACTTTTTCAATCTCAAGATCTATAGCTCCAGATGGTGTAGATATTGAAACTTCATCGCCCACATTTTTTCCCATTAAGCCCTGCGCAATTGGAGTTTGAATGGATATTAAACCTGCTTCAGGATCAGACTCTAAATTTCCGACAATTTTATAGGTAATAGACTTGTCATTTGTTAAGTCATATAAATCTATCGTTGCACCAAAAACAACTCTACCAGTCTCAGGAATATCTTTTACGTCTATGACTTGAGCATTAGCTAAGGCATGTTCTATTTCTTGTATTTTTGCCTCTATAAAACCCTGCTGTTCTTTTGCAGCATGATACTCAGCATTTTCTTTAAGGTCCCCGTGAGCACGGGCTTCTGCTATGGCCTGAGATATTTCAGGCCTATCTTTAGTCTTTAACAGACGCAGTTTTTCATTGAGATCTTGCTCTCCTGCTTTAGTAATTGGAAGTCTATCCATGAAATCATTATATCAAATGAAAAAAGTTAATTGATTTCTTGGAGAGAATTGTACATCCACTCATTTGAATTAGTGCTCATAGCCTCCAAGAGAGCAAATGCACCAAAAATTGTAGTGACACAAAACAATTTATTTTGTAATGCGGTTCTCCTTATGGATGCAGAATCTTTTATGGACTGACGTCCTTCAGTAGTATTAATTAATAGATTCACCCTATTATTTAAAAGTTCATCCACAATATGAGGCCTCCCTTCAGTTACTTTATTAATGATTTGAGCATCATATCCAAGCTTTTTTATTGAGTCAGCAGTTCCTTTGGTAGCAATTAAAGAAAACCCATGTCCAAGAAGCAAAGGAAGCAAGTCAACTAAATATTTTTTATCGGATTCTTTAACACTTATAAAGGCTAGTCCAGAATCAGGAAAAATTTTATTTGCTGCTCTTTGAGCTTTTGCATATGCTTCCCCAAAACTCGAGCCAATTCCCATTACTTCACCAGTAGATTTCATTTCTGGGCCAAGAATAGGATCAACCGCAGGAAATTTATCAAAAGGTAAAACAGCTTCTTTTACAAAAAAATAATTTTCAGGGAGCTTACTAGAAAAGCCTATTTCTTTTAATGTTTTTCCAACCATGGTTTTTGTAGCAGACTTAACTAATGATTCACCTAAGCACTTAGAGATAAATGGAACAGTTCTCGAGGCTCTGGGATTAACCTCGATGATAAAAACATTTTCATCCTGCACAGCGAATTGAATATTCATCAATCCAATAACATTTAACTCTTCAGCAATCTTCTTTGCTTGATATTCAATTTCTGCAATTACTTTTTCAGATAGGCTATATGGTGGCAAAGAACACGCAGAATCTCCAGAGTGGATTCCAGCTTGTTCAATATGTTGCAAAATACCTCCGATCTCAATATCGCCCCCATCAGAAATAATATCTACATCAACTTCGATTGCATCGGTCAAATACCCATCAAGCAAAATCGGTTTTTTATCTGAAACCTCTACGGCCTCTTTTAAATACTTTTTAAGCTCAACTTGAGTATGAACTAGCTCCATTGCTCTTCCACCAAGCACATACGAAGGCCTAACAACTATTGGAAATCCAATTTTTTCAGATGCCTCTATAGCCTCGTTGAGGTTCTTCACTGTACTATTAGGAGGTTGCTTCAGGTTTAGTTGGTGAGCAAGTGATTGGAATCTCTTCCTATCCTCTGATCTATCAATTGCATCTACATCTGTGCCAAGAATTGTGACATTATTCGATAATAGCACTTCGGAAAGCTTCAAAGGTGTCTGCCCGCCAAATTGGATAATCACCCCTTCAGGTTTTTCTATATCAATAATATCCAATACTTTTTCTTCCGTAATTGGTTCAAAATATAATCTATTAGATGTGTCGTAATCTGTAGATACAGTTTCAGGATTGCAGTTAATCATAATAGATTCATAACCCTCTTCTTGAAGCGCAAATGAGGCATGAACACAACAATAGTCAAATTCTATGCCTTGTCCGATCCGATTTGGGCCACTGCCCAAAACGATTACTTTTTTATTGCTCGTGGGACGAGATTCACACTCGCCCTCATAGGCTGAATACATGTATGCAGTTTCGGTAGCAAATTCAGCAGCACAAGTATCAACTCTCTTAAAAACTGGGATAACTCCAAGTTTTTTTCTTAGGTTTCTTACATCTTGAGAGGTTGATCTGGTCAATTTAGCAATTCTCTTGTCAGCAAAACCTTTTTGCTTAAGAATAAGCATTTTTTCAAAGCTTATTTCTTGAAGTTTCGCATCCTGCAGTATATTTTCCTCATCAATTAAATCGATAATTTGATGCAGAAACCAAAAATCCATTCCAGTTAGTTGGTTTATTTGATCTGCATCCCATCCAAGTCTTATTGCTTCAGCAACATACAAAATTCTCTTCGATCCTGGAAAAGTAAGTTGATAGCGGAGGGTTTCATTTTGATTGAAGGAATTATCCATGATTGTCTCAAAACCATGTAAGTCTTCCTCTAAGCTTTGAAGAGCTTTTTGAAGAGATTCTTGAAAGGTCCTTCCAATACCCATTACTTCACCAACAGATTTCATTTGAGTTGTAAGTCTGTCATCTGCCTGAGGAAATTTCTCAAAAGCAAACTTTGGGATTTTTGTGACTATATAATCAATAGATGGTTCAAATGATGCAGGCGTTAAGCCATTAGTTATATCATTCTGTAATTCATCCAATGTAAATCCAACAGATAACAATGCAGCAACCTTAGCAATTGGAAAACCGGTTGCTTTTGAGGCCAGGGCAGACGAACGGCTTACTCTAGGATTCATTTCAATTACAACCACTCGTCCATTTTCAGGATTAATGCCAAATTGAACATTACTTCCTCCAGTCTCAACCCCAATTTCTCTTAAAATTTTAAACGATTGATCACGCAAAATTTGATATTCTTTATCCGTTAATGTTTGTGCTGGAGCGACTGTAATTGAATCGCCTGTATGGACTCCCATTGGATCAAGATTTTCTATGGAGCATATAATGATGCAATTATCATTTCTATCCCTAACAACCTCTAGTTCGAATTCTTTCCAACCAAGCAAAGACTCATCAATTAATAACTCGGTTGTTGGAGAAAGATCTAACCCTTTTTCGCAAATTTCTTTAAATTCCTGGATATTGTAAGCAACACCTCCTCCTGAACCGCCCAAGGTGAAAGAGGGGCGAATAATACAGGGAAATCCCAGACTCTCTTGAACGGTTAAAGCCTCTTCCATTGAATGAGCAATTCCTGATCTTGGAGTTTCAATCCCAATACCTTTCATAGTTTTATCAAACAGTTCTCTATCTTCTGCTTTATCTATGGCTTCTCTTGATGCACCGATTAACTCAACATTATATTTTTTTAAAACTCCTTCTTTTGCCAACGTCAAAGCTGTATTGAGGCCTGTTTGGCCTCCCATAGTTGGCAGCAATGCATTAGGACGCTCTTTTTCAATTATTTTTTCAATTGATTTCCAGTGAATCGGTTCAATATACGTTGCGTCTGCAAGCAAAGGATCAGTCATGATAGTTGCTGGATTGGAGTTAACCAAAATGACCCTAAAACCCTCAGCTTTAAGGGCTTTGCATGCTTGAGCTCCTGAGTAGTCAAACTCACAAGCCTGTCCTATGATTATTGGTCCTGCACCTATAATCAAAACAGATTGAATATCAGTTCTTTTTGGCATTTTTAGCAATCATTAAATTAAATTTTATAAAAAGCTCCTCGAGCTCATGGGGTCCTGGACTTGCCTCTGGATGCCCTTGAAAACTAAAAGCAGGCTTATCTTTAAAAGCAATGCCTTGCAAGCTTTGATCAAATAATGAGATATGAGTAGGCTCTATATTTTTAGGTAGGCTTGAAAAATCAACTGCAAAACCGTGATTTTGACTAGTTATATATACCACTTTAGATGCTATATCTTGCACGGGATGATTGGCTCCATGATGACCGAACTTCATCTTATAAGTTTTACATCCACCCGAAAGAGCAAGAAGCTGATGGCCCAAACATATTCCAAAAATCGGCATATTAATATCAAGCAAGCGCTGAATTAATTCTATTGCATATATACAAGGCTCGGGATCTCCAGGCCCATTTGATAAAAATACTCCATCTGGTTTGAACTGCATAAGCTCATCAAAACCAATCTCTGCATTAACTACTTGTACCTTTCCAACATGCTTTCTTAAAAGCCTTAGAATATTTTTCTTTACACCAAAATCAATTGCAACTACAAGTTTTTCATTTTTAACATCTTCATAATTTGGCCAAGTGCCCTCATCCCAAGTAAAAGAATTTTGAGCTGATACTTCCTTCGCAAGATCAAGGCCTTCCAATCCACTAAATTTTTTTAAAGCTTCTCGTGCGATGGATAAAGAGCCTTTATCTCCGGGAGCAATACATGCTTTTAATGATCCATGATCTCTTAAGCGTGTTGTCAATGCTCTGGTGTCAATATTTGAAATTCCGATCGTTTTCTTTGATTCGAGGAAACTACTAAGAGATTGTGTGGCTCGCCAATTACTAAAATGATCAGGCAAATCTTTAACAACAATTCCTGAGGCATGAATACTATCAGATTCATTATCCTCATCATTAATTCCTGTATTCCCAATATGTGGATGAGTAAAAGCTATAATTTGTTTGGCATAAGAAGGGTCAGTCATAATCTCCTGATAGCCTGACATAGAGGTATTAAAAACAATTTCGCCTACTGATAGCTCTTTTACACCAAATCCAATGCCCTCAGTAATAGAACCATCTTCAAGAACCAAAATGGCTGGAAAAGACATCAAAGGGCTCCTTTATGAAAAGTTAAAAAGAAAGCAAAAAATTGTGAAAATTGAGGATTTAATGAGCTAAAATTGTGCGCTGGCATTAAAAAGTTACTTTATATTGATAAGTCCTCAACGTCCATTAAATTTTTAAAAAAATGAAGATAAATTTAAAAAACCAAGATCAAATATCTCACATGAGAGTTGCTGGCAAATTAGCAGCTGAGGTTTTAGAGATGATTGCACCATATGTAGTGCCAGGAGTAAGCACAGAAGAACTCGATAAAAGGTGTTATGACTTTATAGTGGATGAACAAAAAGCTATTCCTGCAAATGTTGGTTACAACGGTTTTAAAAAAACAATTTGTTCAAGTGTTAATCAAGTAATTTGCCATGGAATTCCATCAGATAAAAAAATACTTAAAGATGGAGATATTATAAACATTGATGTAACAGTCCTTCACAATGGATGGCATGGTGATTCTTCTAAAATGTTCTTAGTTGGTAAAAGTCAACCGCATAATGAGAGACTGGTTCGAGTAACTCAAGAATGTTTGTATAAAGCAATAGAGGTTGTGAAACCAGGAGCGCGTCTCGGTGATATAGGAGCAGTTATTCAAGAGCATGCAGAAAAAAATCATTACTCAGTCGTTGAGGATTATTGTGGACATGGGATTGGACAGGTATATCATGAAGAGCCTCAAGTGACACATTTTGGAAGAGCTGGTACAGGACTCGAAATTAAAGAAGGCATGTGTTTTACAATCGAACCCATGATCAATCAGGGGTCAAAATATACGAAACTCTTAAGTGATGGGTGGACTGTGGAAACCAAAGATGGCAGAAATTCAGCGCAGTGGGAACATACTCTTGCAGTCACCGCATCTGGTGTGGAGGTTCTAACTAAACGCAGTGAAGAATACTTTTGAGCAGATCATTAGAAAGCATAAATACTGACTTTAGAAAAAGTTTCCATAGTGTATTTAAACAACCAGAACTAATTCAATCCTTTCTAACAAAAAGATCAAATACATTTGATGAGATTATTAAAAAAGAATTCTTACGAAGAAAACTTGAAACAGATTTTGCCTTAGTGGCTCTTGGTGGCTATGGACGAAAAGAGCTATTTCCTTCCTCCGACATTGATCTGTCTATCATTCAATTTAATAAAAAAACAAGGAAAATTGATGATATAAAAGATTTTATTGGATGGCTTTGGACTCTTAAGGTAAAAGTTGGTCATTCAGTCAGAACAGTTAAAGATATTGAAAATATTACTAAGTCTGATCTAAAGGAATTTACCTCATATCTTTCCCATAGAATTATTTTTTGCAAAAAAAATAAATACGCCAGCTTGAATAGTAATTTAAATAAAATTTCAAAAAAGTGGGACAAAACTAAATTTTTTAGGGCTAAACGACTTGAACAAAATCATAGATTTAAATCATTTGATTCAACGGAATTTAGTCTTGAGCCGGACCTAAAAGAATCTCCAGGTTGTTTGAGAGATTTTCAAACAGCTTTATGGATTTTGGAATATTGTTTTGAATTAAAGACACTTCAAGAATGTGCAACAGAAAAATTGTTTTCAAAAAAAGAAATAGCGAGCATTAACCAATCTTATGCTCACATAAAAACTCTAAGATTTTTTCTCAATATGCAAAGCAATACAAATCGTATTAGCTTTGAAAATCAGCTGTTACTCGCTAAAAAATCTAGGCTTAAGGCATCTAAAAAGTCGTCTGCTGTCGAAAAATTCATGAGAGCTTTTTTTCTTCATGCATCAAACTTGTCAGATTTTAATGAGTTGGTTTTTCATGCATATGATGATCAATTAACATTACTGAAAAAACCTTACTTAAAGAACTATTACGTATTTAAAGATCGATTGGGAATTGCAGACAGTGTGGATCTCGCTAAGAGGCCTGAGGTAATTCTAGATAGCTTGATTCAAGTTGGAAAACTTAAAAAAATAAACAGGTTAGACTTCAAATCTATAAAAAAGATTCAGGAATCTTTGACCAAAATTGATTCTAATTATTTTCTATTGCCAAAAGCTGGAGCTCAATTTCTGCAAATACTCAGATCAACAACAAATCTTTCAACTATTCTCAAAAAACTTAAACAGCTAGGCTTAATGAGATTACTAATTCCAGAATTTGGAAAAATTGAAGGTCAAATGCAGTTTGATATGTTTCATGTTTATACCGTTGATGAGCATACTTTTAAGGTTGTAAGAAATATGAGACAAATGCAAATTGGTAAAGTTGATCCCTCAATGGAAATTGAACATGAGATAATTAACAAGCTCCCAAAAATTGAGCTTTTATATCTAGCTGGAATCTTTCATGACCTTGGAAAAGGCAAAGGTGGAGATCATTCTAAAATAGGAGAAAAGATAGTTGAGAAATTCTGCAAAAGGTTAAATTTTTCTATTAATGATACTGAGTTATTATCTTGGCTGGTTAAAAATCATTTAATCATGTCTTCAATTTCACAAAAAACCGATGTTCATGACCCCGATACAATTATTAATTTTACTAAAAATGCAAATACTTTAGATAAGCTTAATTATATATATATGCTTACCATCAATGACATTAGAGGCACTAATCCAACCTTGTGGAACTCTTGGAAACATGATTTGTTGAAGCAACTGTTTATGTCCTCGAGAAGGAAGCTAAATTTTGAAGAAGTGCAATCTAATCGATCGATTGTTGATGAGAGAAAGGTTGCGTCAGTTAGAGCTACAAAAAAAGGAAATGAATTCTTAAATGAGGTATGGGATCAATTACCAGATGCTTATTTCTCTAAATATCAACTAGAACAACTTACCAACCAAGCAAAAATAGTTGCTGCTTCTAAAAGAAAAACATCTGTTTATGTCAGAAGCAGAAAAAACCTAATTGAAATATTTATCTTCACCCCAAATCAAGCTGGTTTATTTTTAAAAACCGCAAGAAGCTTGGAGGAGCTTTCATTAGAAACTATAGATTCAGATATTCATACAACTAATGATGGGAAATATGCAATGAATACCTTTATTTGTAGACATAAAATCCTTGGAGGTAATTTAATTCAAAGGGATATTCAAAATATTGAGCAAAAAATTATTAGTGCGATCTCTTCTGAGAATTTAAAAATAAGCGCTAAATTTAAGACAACATACAAAGAATTATTTGAACACTCTACCAGGGTACATATATCTCCAACGAATAATAGAGATGCCAGTTTGGTAACACTAGAAACCTTAGATCAACCACATTTACTCTCCAAGGTTGCAAACATATTCCTTGATCATGGAATTAGCATTCACTCTGCTAGAATCACAACCCTTGGTGAAAAAGTAGAAGATAATTTTACGGTAATTGATGAAAAGACAAAATCATGTATTTCTCAAAATAAAACTAATCAGCTTGAAAAGAAACTAAAGAGCCTTTAAACACTTCAATAAAGACAAAGACTGCCTATAATGAGCCTATGAACTTCCCATTAATTGGCCTCGGCATCGCAACTAAGGGTGCCTCTGGAAATACATTAGATGCCTTATTTCCATGTATTGGATTTAAAAATGGAAAAGACGAACTAAGTCAAAAATATAAGACTTGGAATGCCTTAATGACCGACAATGTGACTGAAATTAAAGACACTGCCCTGCTTGACATTCGTGATGAAATTTTAAATCACAAAATCAATCACCTAGATAAAAATAAAACTTTGTTTTTATGTAGGATTTTAAAAAACCAACCCATTGAATGTATTGAAGAAGCATATTTAAAACTTCATCTTATTTCTTATAAGTACTTTGTTCCTAATTCGTTAAATCTTGAAAATATTTTTGATATCCTCCCTAACGTTGCATGGACAAACCAAGGACCAATTGAGCTCAATGAAATTGATAAAAGAATTCTTTTTTCACAGAAAAATAATCAGCCACTAGAAATAAAATCAATCGATAAATTTCCATGTTTAACAGACTATATTATTCCTCAAGGTGTTCGCATTGCAGACACCAGAAGAGTAAGACTTGGCGCATATCTCAGTGCTGGAACAACAGTAATGCATGAGGGCTTTGTAAATTTCAATGCAGGGACGCTTGGACCAGCAATGATAGAAGGAAGAATCTCTGCAGGTGTAGTAATAGGCAAAAATTCAGATTTGGGGGGTGGGTGCAGCACGATGGGCACTTTATCAGGAGGCAATGATGTAAAAATATCTATCGGTGAAAATTGTCTTCTAGGAGCAAATTCTGGTCTTGGTATTCCACTGGGGGATAACTGCATTATAGAAGCAGGCCTATATAT
>CETM01015084.1_pt1 | contig 11492 bp, 11 predicted proteins | sample 361451 | NCBI WGS metagenome assembly CETM01 (sample SAMEA2622690, study PRJEB7988) | marine metagenome | isolation source: saline water (ENVO:00002010), including
AGATCTTCTTTATGAGTTGCTCCTGGTTCACGAAAATGAACCTGAGTATCTATTACACCAGGAATTAGTTCTAAATTTTCTATATTTAAAATTGTTTCAGCATCATCATTAAGGTTTCCAATTTCGGAAATAATTCCATCTTTAACCCCTATATCAGAAATATAGCTTTTACTTTCATCGGTTATATTTGCGTTTTTAAAGATGATATCAAATGGCATTGTAACGAAATTCCTATTTCATTATACTAGTACAATAATATTAAAATTAAATAAAAATATATGAAAAATGAATTAATAACATTAACCAATAGGTCTTTAGTCTTAGTTTCTGGAAAAGATTCTGAAGAATTCCTTCAGTCCATAATAACTATCGACTTAAGTGGCAATGTTGAAAAACTATTATCGAGTTGTTTTTTAAGTCCACAAGGAAAATTGTTAAATCAGTTTTTTATAAAAAAAGAAGGAAATCATTTTCTATTAGATTTACATAAAAAATCCTTCCAATCATTTATTGAAAAGATGCAAATCTATAAACTAACTTCAGATGTAAATTTTGAAGAAAAAAAAGATCTAGAAGTTGTAGTTTGTCTAGAAAAAGAATTTAAAGGCTCCTTTATTGACCCAAGAAATAAAGATTTAGGTTGGAGAGGAATAAGAGAGAGAAGCAACGATATATCTAATAATGAAAATTATGAAAAGAAGAAAATTTCTCTTGGTATAGTTGAAGAAGGTGAAGATTTTTTATCTGGTAAATTTTTTCCTATAGAATTAAATCTTGATTATCTAAATTCAATTTCATTCAAAAAAGGTTGTTTTATTGGACAGGAAGTAACCTCAAGAATGCATAGAAGAGGTAAACCAAAAAAAAGAGTTTTTTCAATTACATCTAATAGAAATAACAAGCAAGATGATGAAATTTTTTTAGAAAATAAAAAAATTGGGACAATTATTAAATCATACAAGAATGAAAGCGTAGCAATTCTTAAAACTGATGCATTACCTAAAATTCAAAAAGAAAATTCAACTGTTAATATAAATAATGAAGAAATTACTATAACTGTTCACATTCCTGATATTCTTAAAGATTATGTCATCTGATAGAGAAGGTTTTTGTAGCTGGTCTAATTCACATGATATTTACATTAAATATCATGATGATGAATGGGGAAAACCAGAATTTGATGGCAGAAAACTATTTGAAATGCTTACTTTAGAAACTTTTCAATCTGGTCTTAGTTGGATAATTATTCTAAAAAAGAGGGATAATTTCAAAATAGCTTTTGATGATTTTAACCCTAAGGTTATCGCAAAATATAACAATAAAAAAATCAAGGAACTTATGAAAGATAGATCAATTGTAAGAAATAAAAAAAAGATACTTTCAACTATAAATAATGCAAAAATTTATAATAATAAATTCAAGAATTCTAAAAAATTTTCAGATTTTTTTTGGAAATATGTTGATTATAAACCTATTATTAACTCTAGAAAAGAATTAAGAGACATTCCTAAAGATACTGAATTATCTAAAAAGATTTCAAAAAAAATGAAAGAATTAGGATTTAGATTTTGCGGACCAGTAATCGTTTACTCATTTATGCAAGCTTCTGGAATAGTAAACGATCATCTATTGAGTTGCCCTAATTACTTAAAATGTCAAAAAGATTAACATAATTGATTTTTCTGATATTATTTTTGTGTTATGAATGAAATTGTAATCAGCGGAACTGGTGTATTTACCCCCCAAGAATCAATAACAAATAAAGAGCTTGTTGAAGCTTACAATACTTATGCTGAGAAATTTAATACTCTTAACAAGGATCTGATTGATAATGGTGAATTAGATGCCTTAGAGCTATCTAATGAAGACTTTATTTATAATGCATCAGGTATAAAAAATAGGTATGTAATGGATAAAAAGGGGATTTTAGACCCTGATATTATGCACCCTATTTTAGACAAGAGAAATAATGACGAACCATCTATTTTAGCAGAAATGTCTATAGAGGCAGCTAAACAAGCTTTAGAAATATCTGGGAAAAAACCTTCTGATATAGATGCAGTTATTACAGCATGCTCTAATTTAGAGAGAGCTTATCCTGCAATAGCAATCGAAGTACAACAATATTTAGGAATTCAAGGATTTGCTTTTGATATGAATGTTGCTTGCTCATCTGCAACTTTCGGGATTCAAGCTGCTGCTGATATGATTAAGGCCGGAAGTGCAGAAACAATTTTAATAGTTGATCCTGAGATTTGCTCTGGACATTTAGATTTCAAAGATCGCGATTGTCATTTTATCTTTGGTGATGTTTGTACAGCCATGATTTTAGAAAAAAAAGCATCTGCTAATTCTTCAAATTCATTTGAAATTCTATCAACTAAGTGTATAACTCAATTTTCCAATAATATTAGAAATAATTTTGGATTTCTTAATAATGCTAAACAATCCAAAACTCTTGATAGAGATATGTTGTTTATGCAGGAAGGAAGGAAGGTATTTAAAGAAGTTGTTCCTATGGTAAGTCAATTAATACTTGATCATTTGTCAGATGAGAATGTTGGAATTAACGATGTAAAAAGACTTTGGTTGCATCAAGCAAATAAAAGTATGAATGATTTTATAGGAAAAAAAGTTTTAGGCAGAACACCAGAAAAAAATGAACAGCCGAATATACTTCAAGATTATGCAAACACATCATCTGCAGGCTCAATTATCGCCTTTTCTCAATATAGTGAGGACATGAGTAAAGATGAAATTGGTGTCCTTTGTTCTTTTGGTGCTGGATATTCAGCTGGAAGCGTTATACTTAGAAAAACCTAAATCTCCTCATTTTCTTTTGACTAATTAATGAATAATGTTTTTATTATCAAAATTATAAATTATGACCAATTATTATGGATAAATCAGTAGATAATAAAATTAATCAATTACATCCAAGTAAGATTCTTGATGAAATGGGTATATCTTGGAATGATGATATAGAAGAAAAGACATCTTCATTATATAAAAAAGTCTCAAGTGTCATACCAGATATTGAATGGCCATTTTTTGCACCATACATAGAAGCAATTAATATTCTCAAAAAAGAAAAAAATGCCACAATTCTTGTACATAATTATCAGACGCCAGAGATTTTTCATTGTGTTAGCGATGTAAAAGGAGACTCTTTGCAGCTAGCAAAGGAAGCCACAAAAGTTGATAGCGATATAATAATACAATGTGGTGTTTATTTTATGGCTGAAACATCAAAAATTCTTAATATGGATAAAAAGATAATTATACCAAGTTTAGATGCAGGTTGTTCTTTAGCTGCTTCTATAACAGGGCAAGATGTAATTGATCTAAAAAGAGAAAATCCAGGAATTCCTGTTGTTACATATGTAAATTCGTCAGCAGATGTTAAAGCCGAGACTGATATTTGCTGTACATCTTCAAACGCATTAGAAGTGGTAAACTCTCTAGATTCTGATAAAATTATTTTTATTCCAGACGAGTATTTAGCAATGAATATTGCGAAAGATACAAAAAAAGAAATCATTATGTGGAAAGGAAGATGTGAGGTTCATGAAGAATTTACTGTTGATGAAATTAGAGAATATAGAGAAAATGAACCTGGTGTAAAAATTATTGCACACCCTGAATGTGCCCCAGAAGTAGTTGATGAGGCAGATTTTTCTGGATCAACTTCTGCAATGATAAATTGGGTCAAAACAAACCAACCCTATAAAGTTCTTATGGTTACTGAGTGTTCCATGAGCGATAATGTTTCTGTAGAAACACCAAATGTTAATTTTGTGAGACCATGTAATCTTTGCCCTCATATGAAGGAGATTTCACTAGAAAAGATTCTTTCTTCCCTTTGGTATGAAACACATGAAGTTATTATTGATCATGATATTGCTAAACGAGCACTTGATTCAGTAAACAGAATGATAAATTTATGAAGATATTATCTAATCCTCAATTAAAAAAAATTGTTAGATTGGCTATCAAGGAAGATCTTGGAGAATTAGGAGATATTACGAGTAATGCTGTTTTAACAAAACCAGACAGAGCTACATTTCATTTTGTTTCACGAGCAAAAGGTATTTTATGTGGCATTAATATAGCTAAAATTGTTTATGAGTTACTTGACGAAAAAATCAAATTTACTTCATTTAAAAAAGATGGTTATTCAATTAAAAAGAATGAAGTTTTAGCTAAAGTTGAGGGACCAGCAATAAGTCTTTTAACTGGAGAGAGAACTGCATTGAATTTTTTAACTCATCTTTCAGGTATAGCAACATCTACATCAATTATGGTTAAATTAATCTCGCATACTGATACAAAAATATTATGCACACGCAAAACAACACCCGGATTACGAAATATAGAAAAATATGCTGTCAAGGTTGGTGGGGGGATTAATCATCGAATGGGACTATACGATGCTATTTTAATTAAAGATAATCATATAGCTATAGCTGGATCAATCTCTAATGCTCTCAAAAAAGTCAAAAAGCTAAAAAATAAGATAAAAATTGAAATTGAAGTAGATAATTTAAAGCAATTTAAAGAGGCCCTTAAATTTAATCCAGATGTTATTATGCTCGATAACTTCAAAATTAACGATTTAAAAAAAGCAGTCAAACTAGGTCAAAAAAAAGTAATATTAGAGGCTTCAGGTAAGATAGATCATTCAAATGTAGGAAAAATAGCTGCGACAGGGGTTAATTTTATATCCTCTGGTTGGATAACACATTCTTCAAAATCTCTTGATATAGGTTTAGATTTAATTAAAAATTAATGGGGGCTTTATGAGTAAAAAATATATTTTCATAACTGGTGGTGCAAGTGGTATGGGAAAATCTACTGTCAAATTATTTATCGATAAAGGTTGGTTTGTTGGTTGCTATGATATCAACAAAAACAACCTAAATGCATTAGAAGAAGAAATAAATTCAGAAAATTTAATTTGTAGAGAGCTAGATGTTTCAAATAAAGATAAGTTTGAAAAAGCAGTGAAAGAATTTTCTAATATATCTAATAATAGATTAGATATTTTATTTAATAACGCTGGAATTGCTGAAGGTGGCTTTTTTGAAGATCAGCCTTATGAAAACCATCTAAGAGTTGTTAATATTAATCTCTTTGGGGTAATAAATGGCATATATTCAGCAATAGATCTTTTGAAAAATACTGACAATTCATTATGTTTAAATACATCATCTTCAACAGGAATAATTGGTCTACCAATGACTTCGGTTTACTCAGCATCTAAGCATGCGGTAAAAGGATTAACAGAATCTCTTTCAGCTGAATTTAAAAGGTTTGGTGTAAAGGTCTCTGATATATTGCCTGGTGTCATTGATACGCCCCTAATTAGCCAAGACATTAGGTCTACACTTCCGTCTGATGGAATGTGGAGACTTATTCCAGCTGAAGATATAGCTAAAACTGTTTATCGAGCATATGAAGAGGATAAGATACACTGGTATGTGCCAGAAGATCTTGAGGATTTAGAAAAATTAGTTGTTGAGGATCCGGTAAAAGCCAGAGATGAAGTAATTAGTACTGGCCCAATGAAAATACCTTTAGATTAGTTTGACCTGGTAATAACTGAGAATGGAATATTTATTTAATTTTCGATTTTGCTTTTTTGATAATTTTTAAAGGTTCAGTAATATCTTTGTCTGATATAATCTCCTTACACCAATTTAATATTTCTTTTAAATCAGATGAGGGTTCTTGAGGTCTTGTTTTTACTAAACCGTCAATAACCTCCCCTGAGTGACCATCAAGAGTAATTGCATCAAATTCAGATATAATTTTATTATTGATAGAAATATTCTTTTTTTGAGTATTAATTTTAATTTCTAATGCGCCTGTAATACAAGGCTTATTTAAACCTCTTGCAACAACTGCTGCATGACTTGTTAACCCACCTTTAGAAGTTAATATTCCATCTGATGCATGCATAGCTTTAATGTCATTAGTATTGGTTTCAACTAAAATTAATATCGATTTCTTATCTTTTTCTTTAATTTGATTAATGCCTTCAATATCAAAAACAACTAAACCAGATATTACACCTGGAGAAGCTGGTAACCCTTTAGTTAAAATTTTTAATTCTTGAGTATCATCCAGAACTGGAACAAAAGCTTTTTCAATATGATCCTCCTTGATTAATTTTAAAGCTTCATTTTGATTAATTATTTTCTCATCAACAAAATCTCTTAAAACTTTAAAAGATGCTTGAGCATTTAACTCTGCATTACGTGATTGTAAAACCCATAATACATTTGACTGAATAGTAAATTCAATATCCTGAACAAATCCAAAGTGCTTCTCCAAATTTTTAGAAATTTGATTTATTTGTTTATAAATATCAGCAAAAACAACCTTAAAGGCGTCATCAGTTCCTGTTTCGCTTATATTTTTCGGAGTTATAAAACCTGAAACAACATCTTCCCCTTGTGACTCTAATAAATATTCACCTTTAATTTTGTTTTCACCTGTATCTGGATTTCTTGAAAAAATAACACCAGATGCGCTTTGATCATTTAAATTTCCAAAAACCATTCTTTGAATAGTTACCGCTAAACCTATATCCTGAGGTATATCGTTAATGTTTCGATAAGAAATCGCTCTTTCATTATCCCATGAATTTAAAACTGCTATTATAGATTCATTTATTTGCTGATATGGATCTTCTGGAAAATCTTCACCCACCCTCTCATTAAAGAGATTCAAATACATTTTACTTATTTCTTCTAGATCTTCTTCATCTAGTTGACTAACATTACTTAAATTTGCTCCAAGTAGGTAATTCTCAAGTATTTCATCAAAATCATAATTATCAATTCTATGAACTACATGAGAATACATTTGTATAAATCTTCGCCATGTATCATAAGCAAAAAAACCACTTTTATTTTCTGCCATTGCCTTAACTATATTTTGATTTAGGCCAACATTTAAAATTGTATCAAGCATTCCTGGCATGGATATCATTGAACCTGATCTCACTGATAGAATTAGAGGCTTTTCTGGATTACCAATTTGAAGGTTTGTCTTTTCTTGGATAGAATTTAAATTGATGTTCAATTCGTTTATTAATTCATCACCAAAATTATTATTTTTTTTAAATTCTTTTGCGGCCTTTGCATTAATTATAAAACCTTCAGGAACAGGTAAATCCATTCCATGCATTAAACACAGATTATAGCCTTTATTACCTATCAACGATTGGTCAATTTCATCAGTTATGGGATCTGAAAAAGCGTGTATATATTTTGTCATTTCAATTTATTAGAGATTTTTGACAAAAAAATCAGAAATTTCATCTAATTTAATTCTTTTTTGCTCCATAGTATCTCTATCTCTTATTGTAACAGAATTATCATCTAATGTTTCAAAGTCAATTGTTATGCACATTGGTGTTCCAACCTCATCATGCCTTCTATAACTTTTCCCAATATTTCCTGCATTATCAAGCACTACTCTTCCTAAGCCGATTGACTGCAATTGCTTTTTTAATTCTACTGCTTTGTTAACTAAATCTTGATTATTTCTTTTTAAAGGAATAACCGCAGCCTTTATAGGAGACAAGTGAGATTTTAACGATAGAACAGTTCTCTCTTTACCATTTTCTAGCTTCTCAATTTTATAGGCCTCGTTTAATACAGCTAAAAATCCTCTATCAACTCCTGCCGATGGCTCAATTACATAAGGTATAGTCCATGTATTATTAATCTTATCTTGAATTGCTAATTTTGTTACTGAGTCATCATTTTTTATAACATCAGCATTTATTTCAAAATCTTTCTGATTTTTAGTGTGTGATCCTATATCAAAATCAGTTCTATTTGCGATACCTTCTAATTCCTCAAGCCCATGAGGAAATTCATACATTATATCAACTGTTTTTTTTGAATAATGCGATAAATCTTCTTGATCAACATCAATAATTTCTAATTTACTTTTATCCACTCCTTGTCTTTCCCACCAACTGACTCTTTCATCAACCCATTTTTGATGCCATTCCTCATCACTGCCAGGCTCTACAAAGAACTCTAATTCCATTTGTTCAAATTCTCTTACTCTAAAAATAAAATTTCTTGGAGTTATTTCATTTCTGAAAGCCTTTCCAATTTGGGCAATTCCAAAAGGTAATGTTCTTGATGTTGAATCAACTACATTCTTAAAATTTGTAAAAATTTGTTGAGCGGTTTCTGGCCTTAAGTATGCAAAACTACTTCCATCATCAACAGGCCCAATTGTTGTTTTAAACATAAGATTAAAAGGTCTAGGATCAGTTAAGTTTTCTGAACCACATGAAGGACATTTATTATTATCGATATGATCGGCTCTAAACCTTGATTTACAGTTCTTACAATCTACAAGTGGGTCAGTGAAAGTCTCTTCGTGACCAGAGTATCTCAAAACATTTGGATGAGTTAATATTGAAGAGTCTAAGCCCTCTATATCATCTCTCTCATAGACCATAGAGCTCCACCAAGCTTGTTTTAGATTATTTTTTAATTCAACGCCTAATGGACCATAGTCATATACACCTTGCATTCCGCCATATAATTCATTAGTTTGATAAATGAATCCTCTTCTTTTACACAGAGAGACTAATTCTTCCATTTTTTTTGCGGTCACTGACACCTCCAATGTCTATATTTTTTATTATAGTAATTCTGTCTTAAAAAATAGTAATAAAGTCATTGATTATAATGGCTTACCATGTCTCAAAATATTCTCAATTTTTTTTGGAGTTTTACCATTTCTAGTGTTTAAAATTAATCCTCTTTTCAATTTAAGTGGTTTTTTTGAATCTCTAACGCCACTTATTAAAAAGCGTGTTGCAGGTTTTTCAACATTTGTAAAAATTGGAATAACTGTCACATCACCCATCGAATTCATAAAAAGCGATAAAATATCAGGAAAATTTTTCATATGATTTATAAATGTTATAGTGCCCTTGCTCTTAACAAAAGTAAGAGATAATTTAATCCAATTATTAATGAAATCTTTTTCACTATAATATGCATTTCTCTTGTTTTTATTTTTAGGTAAAACAATCTCACCTTTATCATAAAAAGGTGGATTAGAAAAAATATGATCAAAGCTATGTCTTTTTAAATTTTTAAATTTATTACTTCCGCCATTAAGGTCTCCTTTAATAAATGAAATATAATCGTCAAATCCATTCAAAGAGATATTTTCTTTTAAGAGTTTTATAGAATCTTTATCATTATCAATTCCTATTACAGATAAACCAGAAACTCTTTTTATTAAACATAAAGAGACAACTCCAGTACCTATACCTAACTCCAAACATTTATCTCCTTTTTTAGCTGGAATTGAAGAGGCCAATAAAACAGAGTCATGGCCTGCTCTAAACCCCTCTCTTTGCTGAAGAATAGTAAGCTTACCACCAAGAAATTTATTTTTAGAATTTTCTTTGATCATAGATAAATTCTAAAATATAAGAAAATATGGGAAATGTAATTAAATTAGTAAAAAACAAATATAAAGACGAAGAGCCTATTCAAAAACTATTGGCATTAATTGAAAACGATTTCGTTAGAGTAAATAATTTAATAAATGAACAAGTCATAAGTCAGGTCGATAGGATTCCTGATGTATCAAACCATATTATAGAGCTTGGAGGTAAAAGATTAAGACCCATCCTTACACTTACAACTTCTAAAATATGTGAATACAAAGGCGATATGCATATTAAATTAGCAGCGGCAGTTGAATTAATGCACACTGCCACTCTTTTACATGATGATGTAGTTGATGATAGCGATTTTAGAAGAGGAAAATCTGCATCTCATATTGTTTGGGATAATAAATCTAGTATTCTGGTTGGTGATTTTCTTCTTGGTAAAGCCTTTCAACTTATGGTTGAAACTAAATCATTGGAATGTTTAAATAATTTATCAAATGCATCAGCAAAGATAGCTGAAGGTGAGGTTATGCAACTTATTGCCTCAGATAATATTAAAACTACTGAAGATCAGTATATGCATATAATTGAAGCTAAAACAGCCGAATTATTTTCAACTGCTTGCGTAGTTAGCGCACTTATTGCAGAGTCAAAAGAAGAGGAGATTAATGCGCTAATTTCATTCGGTAAGAATCTAGGTATTGCTTTTCAATTAAAAGATGACGCATTAGACTATAGTGGTGATAAAAAAATATTAGGTAAAAATATAGGTGATGATTTTTTTGAAGGTAAAGTTACTCTTCCTATTATTCTTGCATATAGAAGAGGTAATGTCTCTGAAAGAGAATTCTTAGAAAACTCATTTAATAATAAAATTAGAAATAAAGATCTTTTGAAGAAAGCAATAAAAATAATAAATCAGTATGACACAATTAATGATACGCTTTCTAAAGCAAAGCAACATGGAAGAGTTGCTAAAGACGCGCTTGCAATATTTCCAGAAACAGAGTTTAAAGCGGCATTAATGAAGCTTGTTGATTTTTCTATTATTAGATCCCATTAATTTACACTTAATAATTATCCAATCCTTATTCAAATTATTAATTTTTGTATAAGCTTGATCTATTGAAGACTCTTCAAAAAATCCAAAAAATGCAGAACCAGATCCTGTCATAGATACAAAAGAAGAACCTACCTTTGTAAGGCAGCTTATAACATCTTTGATAACAGGGTATTCTTTAAGAACTAAACTTTGCAAATCATTAGAAAATAATTTATCAAAATTATTACCATCATTATAAAACTCAATACTATCTTCTATTTGTTTTTCAAGTTTATGGCTGTCTTTTTTTTCAATTAAATTGATATCTACATTATTAAATACTTCTTTAGTACTGACGCTAATATTGGGATAAATTATAATAATATCCTTATCATTTAACCCATCTAATAGACGAATTTGATCGCCATATCCTGATAAAATTAAAGGTTTAGATACAATACAACTAGGAACATCAGAACCGATTTTATTACCAATTAATACTTTCTGATCATAAGTAAGATTGAGATTAAAGAATCTATCAATTGCCCTTAAAGTAGCTGCAGAATTAGCAGAACCACCACCAAGGCCGGCCCCTATAGGTATTTGTTTATTTAAGGTAATTTTAAATGGAGGCAAATCTCTACCAATTTCTTTTGACAAAGATTCTATTGTTTTCAAGATTAGATCTGGCTTATTAAACTTAACATCATCATTGATAACATATTTAAATTCCTTAGAATCTTCTATTGATATCGTATCATAGAAATCACAAAAACAGATCATGCTAACGAGATAATGAAGATTATGATCTTTTTGACCTGTTAAATTTAAAGAAATATTAACTTTAGCATGGGCTTTTTCAATGATTTGCATCAATAATTACATACCACCATATAAAGGGCCTTCTCCACCCTGAGGTACAACCCAATTAATATTTTGTGAAGGATCTTTTATATCACAAGTTTTACAATGCACACAATTCTGTGCATTTATCTGAAAAACTGG
>CETM01016095.1_pt1 | contig 11481 bp, 8 predicted proteins | sample 361451 | NCBI WGS metagenome assembly CETM01 (sample SAMEA2622690, study PRJEB7988) | marine metagenome | isolation source: saline water (ENVO:00002010), including
ATGCAAGGCAATCCCCTTTCTCAATTAGACGATGTCATGGTCCCTGAGCAGGTAAGTGCTTGGCCGCCAGGTCCCGCATGGTGGGTTATCGCAGCTGTGCTGTTGATTGCTGCGGTATTGGCGATGGCCCTGTATGTGCGTCAACGCCGCCATAACCGCGCCAAACGCGAAGCACTGCGCTTGGCGCAGAGCCAAGATGCCGCCCGTTTGCATCAACTGCTCAAACGGTTAGGCAAACATTACTATGGTACGCGTGTAGCGGCGCTTAGTGCCGAGCGCTGGAGCCAAGTATTGACTCTATTAAGTGATATTGATTTTAACGCCCGGGAGTTGCAGCAGTTATATCAGCCTAGAGCAGTCAGCGATGAGCTAAAAAACAAGCTGCACCAAGCCATAAAGCAATTTAAAACCAAGGAGCGCATCGATGTTTGAATTTGCTTGGCCCTGGGCTTTTGCCCTGCTGCCTTTGCCTTGGCTTATTGCGCTCATCGTTGGCAAACAAAAACACCATAGCACCTTGATGCTGCGCATCCACGCATTGGCACACATGGGAATGACCAATACCAAGGTCACGCCCAGCCGCAAGTGGCCACACTGGTTACTCGCAATTGTCTGGGCGCTTGTTGTAGCCAGCGCTGCCAATCCGGTGTTTCGTGGTGAACCCATCACCCTCTCAGAGCCAGGCCGTGACATTATGCTGGCGGTGGACTTATCTGGGTCAATGCGTGAGCAAGATATGGCTTATCAAGGGCGATTCGTCGACCGCCTTAGTGTCGTTAAAGCGGTGCTCAGTGAGTTTATTAGCCAACGCCGTGGCGATCAGCTAGGACTTATTTTATTTGCTGACACCGCGTTTTTACAAACGCCACTAACACGCGACGTTGACACTGTGGCGCAAATGCTCGAAGAATCACAAATTGGTTTAGTAGGACGTGCCACCGCCATTGGTGATGCCCTTGGACTGTCGGTAAAGCGTTTTAATGAAAAGTCACAATCAAACAAGGTAGTGATCTTACTCACTGATGGCCAAAACACCGCTGGTAATCTGAAACCCGAAGAGGCACTTATTTTGGCCAAAGACGCCGGCGTCAAAGTCTATACCGTGGGTGTGGGCGCAGATGGCCGCAACCAAGGCGGGTTGTTCTCTATGCTTGGCAGCTCTGGGGCCATGCTCGACGAATCGCTGCTAAAAACCATTGCAGAGCAGACCGGCGGTCAGTATTTTCGCGCCACAGACACCCAAAGTTTGGCCAATATTTATAAAGAATTGGATGCGCTCGAGCCACAAGCTGAGCAAGAGCAAACATTCCGCCCAGTGGATGCCTTGTTTTACCTGCCCCTAAGCGGCGCTTTATTGATGTTATTTTTGGCTGCTTTATGGCGACAACTGAAGCAGCAAGCTGTAGTAGGTGATGCATGACCGAGTTTACGTTTATTCGCCCCGATGCATTGTGGTTGCTGATAGTGGTGGCTTTGTACATGCTCTGGCGGCTCACTGGGAGCAAACGCCAACCTAGCAATAGCCAACTTATTGCTCCGCACTTGGCAACACAGGTCCTGAGTCAAGGCCAACAAAAGCGAGCACCTAGTCATGTATTAAGTACTTTGCTTATGGCCTTGATGGTAGTGGCGATTGCCGGCCCAAGCTTTAGCAAAAAAGAGGTGCCAGTCTATCAAAGCAAAATGGCCCGGGTGTTAGTCATGGATATGTCGCGCTCAATGTATAGCACCGACATCGCCCCAAGCCGGCTGCAACAAGCACGCTATAAAGCTCTGGATATGGTGGATTTGTTCACCGAAGGAGAAACTGCGCTGGTTGCTTACGCCAATGATGCCTATACAATTTCGCCCTTAACCTCAGATAGTCAGACGTTGACCAATCTGATTCCCAGTCTCAGCCCAGATATTATGCCCGGACAAGGCAGTAATGTGCTTGCTGGGCTGACACAGGCACAAGAGTTACTCAGCCAAGCAGGCTATGCACGTGGCGATGTGATCTTACTGAGCGATGGCATAGATGCCGATGAAGAAGCGGATGTCCGTGATTGGCTCGCCAGTCATGACTATCGCTTACATATTTATGCCATAGGTACTGCCGAGGGTGCCCCGATTAACTTGCCAGATGGGGGGTTTCTTAAAGATCAGTACGGGCAAATCGTTATCCCTACCACCGACTTTTCACGTCTCCAGCGCTTGGCCCAAGCCGGCAACGGAAAATTATTACGCTATCAAGCAAGTGCGGCAAACCTCTCGGTACTGCAGAGCACCGAGCAACAGCAGCAAGAATTGCAACAGGACAATAAACAGACCTTATGGCGCATTGATGCCGGCATCTATTTAACCCTGCTAATCGTGCCGTTAATGTTATGGCTAATGGGCCGTCGCGCTTTAGTACTGTGCGCCTTTATGGTGCTACTGCCACAACCTAAGGCCTATGCGGCGCAGTGGCAGAGCTGGTTTAACAACGAACAGCAAAACGCCCTATCCGCTTATCAGAACGAGGCCTATGATCAGGCCAGCCAAACTGAAAACCCGCTGATAGCCGGAGCAGCAAAATATCAACAACAGGATTACCAAGGCGCTCTTGATGCCTTTGCTTCAGACAATTCAGCGCAAGGGCTGTATAACCAAGGCAACGCCCTGGCGCAATTAGGACAACTTGATGAGGCAATTGAGCGTTATCAGCAAGCGCTGGAAAAAAATCCTGAGCTCGAACCGGCTGCACGGAACAAGGCATTAGTGGAACAAATGCGCCAACAACAGCAACAGGATTCACAACAAGGAAATAGCGAGCAAGACTCCTCGCAAAATGAGCAGCAAACAGAGCAAGACAACGATAATCAACAGCAAGGTGAGCAACAGCAGTCACAACAAGGGCAACAACAAAGCGCCGGTCAGCGTAACGATGCGAACAACAATGACCCGCAAAACAGTGCCCAAGCAAACGATGAATCGAGTGGGCAACAACCCACCGAGTCTGAGCCTAAGCAAAGCGACAGTGAACAGTCGCAGCAACAGCAGCAACGCCAAAATGGCGAGCAGCAGCAAGGCGATAAAGCGCAAAGTGCTGAACAACAGCAACAAGCTCAGCAAATGCAGCAACAGCAGGGTGATCAGCCCGGTACAGAGCAACAGCTGGCGGCACAAGCCAGTGAGCTGACCCCTGAGGAGCGCGAGCGCGCCCAGCAGTTGAATCAGTTATTGCGCAAGATCCCTGACGATCCGGAAATTCTGCTGCGCAATAAAATGCAACTTGAATCAAGAAAAAGACAACGTTATCGCCGCTTACCACAAGGAGTTGAAAAATCATGGTAAGAACCGCCTTCTTCATCGCACTCACCTGCTTAGCAATGCCCGTTTTGGCGCTCACTAAGCTTACCGCCAGTGTCGATAAAAACCCTGTGCTTGCCGGTGAGTATTTCGCTATAACCATCAAAGCCGATGATACGGTCAACAACAGCCAACCCGATACTCAAGCGCTGCTTGATGACTTTGTGGTTGGCCCTATGTCTCGTAGTAACCAAACACGTATTATCAATGGTGCCGTAAGCCGACAATCTACATGGCAAATCGAGCTGATGGCACGTGAAGCGGGTAATTATGAAATCCCGGCGTTTACTATTAATGGCGTGAGCTCAGAGCCATTCACTCTAAAAGTGGTTAACAACGCCAACAGCAGTCTTGACGATAGCACCGCCTTTATTAAAACCGAGCTCACCCCGCAGTCACTGTATGTGCAGCAAGCCGGGGTTTATACCGTCAAACTTTACTTAGGTGTTGATTTAATTGATGGTTCACTGGCCGCGCCGAGTATGGAAAACGCCAATATTACGCAAATGGGCAAGCAGCGAGAGAGCCAAGAAGTCATTGATGGGCGGCGCTACCTAGTGATCCAACGCGACTACTTAGTACAACCACAAAAAAGTGGCACCTTTGAGTTACAAGCGCCACGCTTAAACGGCAAAGTGCGTAAAAACTACCGTGCTATGGCAGTCAGTGCCAGTGCCACAAATACATTGGTTGATGTGAAGCCCATGCCCGAAGGCATTAATGGCACATGGTTGCCAAGTGAGTTGGTGGATTTAAGTGAACAGTGGCAAGGCGCTGATGAACAAGTCCAGGTGGGCACCCCCATCACTCGAACGCTGACACTGACGGCTTTGAATACCACCAAAGAGCAACTGCCGGATTTAACCAGCCCAGACCTTGAAAACGTGCGCAGCTACCCCGATCAATCCGAACGCACGCATCTTATTCGCGATGGTCGTATTATTGCTCAAACCACCACATCCATTGCCTATGTGCCTCAACAGCCTGGCACCTATACGCTGCCAGCAATCGAGGTGCCTTGGTTTAATACCGTTACAGGACGCGCGCAGATAGCCAAAGTAGCAGAAAAAACCATTACCGTGGTTGGCGAGGCCAGCACCACGGCCGCCCCCTCCCCTAGTGATGCTCCGCAAACCACCGCAACTAACGATGTTAGCGCGCCACCCACGCACTCTGATGTAAGCTTGCTATGGGCGATACCAGGTTATGTGCTGTGGCTACTGACTATGGCAGCATGGTGGTGGCAACGTCAACGTACTCAGCCTTTAGCACCGAGCAGCACCAAACCTCAGCCTAAAACAGCAAAGGGTAATTTGCAGGCTGTGCAGCGCGCGCTTAAAGCGCAAAACCCGCAGGAGCTCTATCGCGCCCTAGATGCGCATGCCAAAGCGAACAAAAGCTCACTTCACCAATGGCAAAGCCATTGGCCTGAAAATGCCCGCCAAGAACTTACCAAGTTGCGCCAGCAACTCTATAGCCATGACGAGACCGTGGTTGACTACTCTTTGATTGCGCAAGGTATTAACACACCCGTGAGCATGCAGCAAAAGCAACAAACTGAACTAGACTCCTTGTATTAAGGCATTAGTTCGCTTCACTGCGAGTGGCAACTGCAAATCACTGCAACCGTCTTTAAGCGCCTGCTCTGCAGGCGCTTAATATTGCCTTGAGCAAATAAATTTCCCGTTAAGTGAAATGTTTTATTGCTGTCGGAGGTCTTAATGGGCATGGCAGATAAACAAAAGCGCTATGAGGCGCTGGTGCAGGTATACCACAAAGAGCTCTATCGCTTTGCCTATTGGCTTTGCAAAGACCCTAGTGTGGCTGAAGACCTGGTCCAAGAAACTTTTTTACGAGCATGGCGTTCATTAGATTCATTAGTCGATCAGAACGCTGCTAAGTCGTGGCTGTTTACTATTTTGCGACGAGAAAATGCTCGCCGCTTTGAACGCAAGCAGTTTGATTACAGTGATGTCGAACAAGACACCCTCTGCGACGAACGCAGCACTTCTTTAGATGACGAAATGGAAATGACCGTTGTCCAACGACGTATTATGGAGCTTGCGCAAGAATACCGTGAACCGTTAATCCTACAAGTGATTGGTGGCTGCAGCGGCGATGAAATTGCGCAAATCCTCGGCTTAAACAAAAACACGGTTATGACGCGCTTATATCGAGCTAGAAATCAGCTAAAAAGCGCACTCACTCGAACCACTGAACCTATGAAAGGGGCTCCAAATGGATGAATTAGAATTTCGCCGGCGCCTTTTTGCTCATCCAAACACCAAAGACAAGGACGTGCTTGAGTTTGCAGAGCAAAGTCCTGAGCGCAAACAATTAGTTAATGAGTTAAAACAGCTTGATAAAGAGCTTGTTGAGGCGATGCAGGTACCTGTACCCGATAATTTGGCTGATAAAATTATTTTTAACCAAACCATGGGGGAGCAAAGCGATCAACGCTCGGGCAATAACCCCGCAGCGAAGCAGACTAAACCAAAAACGCCTTGGTATATCGCCATAGCTGCGTCTGTGGTTATCGCCTTTACTGGGGTGTTGTATCACCTGATGTCGCCAACGTTATCTATTGGTGAGCACGCCTTGGCACATGTTTATCATGAAATTGACGCACTGAGCGTAAATGAGGAAATAGCCTTGGATGAGGTCAATTTACGACTCTCTGAGCTTGGCGGCCACCTTGATGAGTTACCTGGGGCTATCACCTACGCTCGTTACTGTAATTTCAAAGGGCAAAAAGGTTTGCACCTAGTTTTTCAATCGGATTTCGGGCCGATGACGGTATTTATCGTCCCCTCTGCGAACGATTATCTCGGTGATGTTCATTTTAATGATCAGCGCTTCGCTGGACGCGTTTCACACTTCCCTCAAGGAGACGCCATACTGGTGGCTATGGCGCAAGCGCCAGTGGATGAATACCAGGCACGGATAAACCAATCACTGCGTTGGAATTAGCGAACTAGGGTTGCTGTTACTAAATACCCTCAACGCTACTTAGGACAGCTCAAAGACACAAAAAAGGCCACCCGCTAAGGGTGGCCTTTTACTATCTCTAATTCTCAGGGATTAGCCTTCTTGCAGCTCTGCCTCAACCTTATCAAAGGTATCTGTCAGTGCTTCGCTGGGCTCTTTAGTCGCCAGCGATACTGCAACAATAGCGATACTCGCAAGAATAAAGCCTGGGACGATTTCATACATCCAGTCGCTTAGTGACTGACCATCAATCTTAACAGGCGCGTAAATCCAGAATAGCACTGTAGCCGCACCAACAATCATACCTGCAAGCGCGCCTGGAAGGTTCATACGGCGCCAATACAAGCTAAATAATACTAGCGGACCGAACGCCGCACCAAAACCGGCCCAAGCGTTACTCACCAACGATAAAATCGAGCTATCGCGGTCATATGCAAGGTAGATGGCACACAGTGCAACCAGTAGCACGCTGATGCGACCCACGAGCACAAGCTCTTTTTCTGAGGCATCACGTTTGATGTAAATCTTGTAGAAGTCTTCTGTCAGCGAGCTGGAACTCACTAATAGCTGCGAGGAAATGGTACTCATGATAGCCGCTAAGATAGCTGCTAATAAGAATCCGGCCACCAGTGGGTGGAATAGCAATTGAGATAAAATGAGGAAAATGGTTTCCGCATCTTCAACGGTAATACCTTTCTCATAGCTATAAGCAGCACCGCATAAACCTGTTGCCACTGCACCTACCGCAGCAACAATCATCCACGACATACCAATACGGCGCATAACGCGAATATCTTTCAAACCACGAACTGACATAAAGCGTACGATGATATGGGGCTGACCGAAGTAACCCAGACCCCACGCCATAGCCGAAATAATTCCTAGTACTGAGCCGGTCCCCACCCACTCAAGCATATCCGGATTTACCTGTTCAAGCGTGGCAGGTAGAGGCTGCTCAAGTAAGGTATAGGTAACAAAAGGCACGATAATGAGCGCTAAGAACATAATGCAGCCTTGCACAAAGTCAGTTAGGCTCACAGCTAAAAAGCCGCCAAATAAGGTATACAATACGACCACGCCGGTGGTCACATATAAGCCCATTTCATAGGATAAACCGAACGAGCTTTCAAACAGTTTACCGCCAGCGACAACGCCTGAAGAGGTATATAAGGTGAAAAACACGATGATCACCACCGCAGACACCACGCGCAGCGCGTTTTTGGAATCGTTAAAACGGTTAGCAAAGTAATCAGGAATGGTTATCGCATCATTGGCCCGCTCGGTATACACACGTAAGCGCGGCGCCACTAATAGGTAGTTAGCCCAAGCACCAATCACCAATCCTATGGCAATCCAGGTAGCACTAAAGCCAGTTAAGAACATAGCACCAGGCAAGCCCATCAATATCCAACCGCTCATGTCAGAAGCACCTGCAGAAAGCGCTGCTACACTGGGTCTAAGATTACGCCCACCTAACATGTACCCTGATACATCATCCGTTGATTTCTTGTATGCATACAGACCGATGCCGAGCATAACGATGAAATACAGAGCAAGAGAAATTATCGTACCTACTTCCAATTTAGCCTCCAACTTAGCGCTGAGCTTCACCCCAAAAGCCGCACGAAGCACAGATTGGGCGAAGAATGTTGTTATTATTACTTAGGCGCGTTGACCTTTGCTGCCTGTTTTTGCAGCAAAGGTCAGCATACCCTAACGACGTTGCAGTGCATTTTTATCACAACGTACGCTCACACCACTATAGCATGGCCCTGACCCGCAACTCCAATTAGTGCGATATCCATACTTATGTATTAAATATTTGATACATATGATGGTTTCAACGTCACATGTACGCACTTAGCTCACAAAAAAGTATAATTATTAATGAAAACAACCTAGATTTTTCATATATTGTTAAGCAATTAGCAACGTATTTTTGGAAGTGCCAATAAATGAATTTTTACGCTGCGCGTCAGCCCATTCTGGATAGAGAGAAAACACTGGTCGGCTACGAACTGTTGTTCCGCGATGGCTTAGCCAATGTGTTCCCACAAATCAATGGTGATGAAGCCACCTCTAAGCTTATCGAAGGGAGTCAGTTTACCTTTGGCCTTGAAGAGCTAACCGACAATAAGCCGGCTTATATCAACTTTACTTTGGAAACGCTCAGTAAAGGGTATGCCACCATGATGGGCACTGACGAAATTGTCGTTGAAATACTCGAGACCGTGCAACCTGGCAAACGTCTGCTAGCCCTGGTACAAGACCTTAAAGAGCAAGGCTATACCATTGCCCTTGATGACTATAAGCATCAAAACGTCTGGCGTCACTTCTTCCCTTTTATCGATATTATTAAAATCGACTACCTAGAAAACAGCGAACAAGAAATACAAGAAGTGGTCGCTGCGATTAAAGGCTTCCCTAATATCAAGCTGTTGGCTGAGAAGGTAGAAACTTATGAGCAGTACCAGCACGCGCTCGATCTTGGTTTTAGCTACTTCCAAGGCTTCTTCTTCTCTAAGCCTGAGATGGTACAAAGTAAGGCATTGCCGCCCTCGGAGTTGACGCTTGCCGAGTTGCTATACGAAACATCAACCAGTGAAATGGATTTGGAAAAAGTCACTAAGGTGTTTGAACGCGACGTTAACCTCTCTTACAAGTTGTTGCGCTATTCCAATTCCGCCATGTTTAAACGCCGCGCTGAGGTATCCACCATTAAGCAAGCGCTCGTGGTGCTCGGTGCCAAAGAGATTAAAAAGTTTTTATCGCTGCTGTTCACCGCGCAACTGTCTTCCGACAAACCTGCCGAACTGATGCGTTTATCCCTTACCCGCGCCCGTTTTGCCGAGGTATTAGCAGAGCAGCACCAAAATGCCGGTGATCCAGGACGCGCTTTCTTAACCGGGATGATGTCGTTACTGGACGCCATTTTAGACCAAGATATGGCAGCGGTTGTTGAACGTTTGCCTTTGGCCAATGATATAAAAGCGGCGCTGCGCGACAACGAAGGCGTACTTGCGGGCTATATCACCTTGGTAAAATATTATGAGCACGCCCAGTGGCAACAAGCTAACGCAACAGTAGAAGAAATGAAACTGGATGCCAACAAAGTGCCCGATGCCTACCATGAGGCAATTCATTGGGCTAACGAGCAAATGCAAGCCATTATGTAATAATTGAAAAAGCCGGCGAATTGCCGGCTTTTTTATTATTCGCTGTTTGCGCTAATCGACTAGAGATTCTCCAAAAAGTCATCATCGTAGTCTTGCGCTTCAGGCTCTTCCTCTATAGGAGGATTACCGTCATGTAGCTCATACAACTGGCGCTGGTAGTATATATCTTTCATAAAGGTATAAGGGTCCAGCGATTCATTTAGCAAGCTCTCTTGGGGGATCAATGAAGCTCGCGCCTCCACGGCCTTCAAAGCAAACACTAAAATAGTTTGCGGTGTGGTCAGAGCGATTTCAGGCAATACCACATTATCAACAATATCGCCGGTTACGTTACGTGCGGTGCTCGGCCCCATTCCTGGGATCATCACATAGGCTCCATCACCTACTCCCCAAACCCCTAAGGTTTGACCAAAGTCCTCATCAACATACTCCAACCCAAGGGATGAAGCCACGTCAAATAATCCCCCTATACCTACTGTGGTATTGACTAAAAAGCGCGCAATACTTATGCCGGTGTGATCCGCTTTGCCTTGCAGTGCTGCGTTAATAGCATCGGTTGGCGCGCTAATATTGTCGGTAAAGTTCACCACCGAACGACGAACAGGCGCTGGTGTTACTTCCACATAACCCACTGCAACTGGACGCAAAATGTAAGCATCCAACACATCCATATTAAAGTCATACAATGGTCGGTTCAGGCTTTGTAGCGGATCGCGCGGATCCTCTTTTTCTGGAGGAACCTGGGCACAGGCACTGAGTACTAACGCCACAAGCGTTATAAAAGTCTTCTTTAACATGTCACTTCCTACTGAATCAAAGTGTCGATAAGCACGTCCACTTGCTTCTGTTGCTGCTGGTCAATCACACCAGACTGTCCTTGTAATTCGCCGCTGGCAATGGCGACATCACCATCTTTGGAGATACGAGCGATGATTTGCACTTGCTCAAATTGAGCCAGTGTTAATTCCGCCATCATCGCATCCGCTTGCGATAATGTCACCGTCATTGGCAATGAAAATTCAGAAAAACGCTTTACTGCCAGAGGCATAGGTGGCCCGGAAGCAGCTTTAGCATAGACAAACAAAATCGCTTGATGGGGGATGCGGTCTTTAACTTTATCGGCCAGCGCGACAGCAACCGTTATTTCCTCGCCGGAGCTTTGCTGCGATTGGCTAATGCGTTGCTCGATTTCATCGATGCGCTGCGCCACCATGGCATAACGCGGGTCGTCTTGACGCATGGACGATAAAATAAGCTCAAAGGCACTTTTTGCTTCAAGCCAATCTTGGCGCTCGTAGGCTATCAGCGCCAACATGGAAATCGCATCCATGTTTTGCGGCTGCTGCTGCAACACTTGCGAGAGTAACTTTGCTGCCTGCGTCATACTGCTGTCGTTACCCCGTACCAACAGCGCTTGTGCGTAGCTGACTTTAGCGCCTAAGTTGTCTGGGTCCATGGCCAATACTTTATCAAAAGCTTGAGTGGCCATTTCAAACTCGTCCAGAGTCATAGCAACGCGTCCTAACATCAGCCAGGCAACGGCATCATCGCCATCTTGTGCCAAGCGGGTACGAAGCCCGAGTAATAACGCTTGTCGCTCGTTGGCCGACAATGGTTCACCTTTGCCCATCACCGCACGCTCACCTAACTCAGGCAGTTGTTCAATAGCCAGCTCCCAGCTCTTTAGCTGCTGATAACTGCCAGTAAAGTAGTAAAACACGCCACTGAGGACCATCACAAAGAGCACCCCTGTTAGCGCCAAAATACGGTTATTACCTCGGCCATGTAGCTGTTGTTCAGGTGATAAATCATTCAGCAAACGACGCTTCAGCTCAACCATGGACTCGTCAAAACTGCTTTGTGAGATGCGCTCCATGGCGAGTTCGTCTGCAAGCTCTTGCTGACGTTGATTGAAAATGTCGATACGCTGCGCATTCACGCCTGAATTACTCTGTGCCTGAAAACGTCGAAAAAACGGCCAGCAGAC
>CETM01192139.1_pt1 | contig 11477 bp, 12 predicted proteins | sample 361451 | NCBI WGS metagenome assembly CETM01 (sample SAMEA2622690, study PRJEB7988) | marine metagenome | isolation source: saline water (ENVO:00002010), including
GGGGGGGTCTATTCTTGGAACTAAGGCGATTTATTCATTCCTAAAATATAAAATTAAAAAAAAATTTATTTTTATTGATAATTTAGATCAAGAATTTTTAAAAAAAATTAAAAAAGAAAATAACCTTTCCAGAACTTTATTTTTGATTGTATCAAAATCTGGTAATACCAGTGAGACAATAATAAACTTAAGCTATTTTAAAAAGTATTTAAAAAAGTCAAACGTCATAATTATATCTGAGAATAAAAATAATATTTTGTCTAGTTTTGCAAAAAGAAATAGATTTTATTTCATAAAACATAATTCGCATATTGGTGGAAGGTATTCTGTATTTTCAGAAGTAGGAATGTTGCCTGCTTATCTAATGGGTTTAAAAACTGTAAATTTTAAAAAAAATCTTCCAAAGTTTTTAAAAAATAGAAAAATATTATCTAATTCTATTAGAAAAATTTCAAATCTTAAGATTAAAAAATCCAAAGTTTTAATCCTTTTCAACTATGTGTCAGAATTAAATGATTTCATGCTATGGTGTCAGCAACTCTTAGCAGAGAGCTTGGGAAAAAATAAAAAAGGATTTATACCTGTCATTTCAGGTGCTCCCAAAGATCATCATAGTCTACTACAACTATATTTAGATGGCCCGAGAGATAAAATTTTTTATGTTTTTAGTTCAAAATCTACAAATAATTTAAAATTAAATTCTAGTTTTTTGGGAGAAAAAGCTAAATATATAAATAAAAAAAACTACCATGACATTAAACTTTCACAAAAAAATGCTTTTATACAAACTTTAAAAGATAACAAAATTCCTTTTAGAGAAATAATTATTAAAAAATTTGACGAGGATACTATTGGACAGCTATTTTTATTATTTATTTTTGAAACCATAGCTATTAGCAAAATATTGAAAGTCAACCCTTTTGATCAGCCTGCAGTAGAAAAGGTTAAAATATTGACAAAACAATTTTTAAATTAAAAAAATTTTCCAAAGAAAATTTCTGAACGCCCATAAATTCTTTTTTCAATAATATTCAAGTATCCATCTATAAGGTCTTGTGATTTCATTTCTCTATGGATTACAACCACATGTTTTTTATTAAATAAGTCTCTTTTTTTTAACATTTTGATAACCTCAATATATTTTTTATCTTTATAAGGAGGATCTAAAAAAATTATATTAAATTTTTTTTTGTATATTTCTAAGTTTAAAAGATCCAAGTATTCTAAAACATCTTTGGTAATCAAGACTGTTCTGCTAAGGTAATTTATATTTTTAATATTTTTTTCTAAATTTATTAATGCATCTAAATCGTTTTCGACAAAGACGACTTTCGACGCTTCTCTTGAAAGACATTCAAGGCCAAATGAACCTGTGCCAGCGTAAAGGTCTAAAACTTCAGAATTTTTTAAATTAATACCAACTTTTTTTGAATGGCTTAAAATGTTAAAAATATTTTCTCTTACATTATCCTTTAATGGTCTTGTTTTTAGATTTTTTGGGAAGCTAAGTTTTTTATTTTTCTGCTTACCGCCAATTATTCTCATTACTTTTTAATAGCTCTCCAACCTATATCTTTTCTGAAAAAACCACCGGCCCAATTTATTTTTCTTAAATTAACTAAAGATTGTTCTCTAGCATCCACCAAGCTTTTAGCTGAGCAAGTTATATTTAAAACTCTGCCGCCCATTGAATAAATTTTATTATTTTTTTCGTAGGTTCCAGCATGGAATATTTGATTATTTTCATCTGAAGCGATCTTAGACAAATTAGTGATCTCCTTATTTTTGATGTAATTACCAGGATAGCCGTTTGCACACAAAACAATGGTTATACATTTATTTTTATTCCATTCTATTTTTAAATTATTTAAATTATTTTTTGTTGCCAAGTCTACAATTTCAACAAGATCTGTTTTTAATTTCATCATTAAAACCTGGCATTCTGGATCACCCATTCTTATATTATATTCAATTAAGTAGGGTTCATCTTTGCTAATCATTATACCCGCATATAAAAAACCTTCATAAGGATGACCAAGATTTTTCATTGCTTTTAATGTTGGTTCTATAATTCTCTTTTTGATTTTTTCCTCCATTTCATCGTTTAACAGCCTAGCAGGTGAATAAGCTCCCATTCCTCCAGTATTAGGACCCGTATCTCCTTCACCAACTCTTTTGTGATCTTGAGCTGAACCAAAAAATTGATAAGAATTTTTATCTACAATTAAAAAATAGCTCAATTCTTCTCCCTTAATAAATTTTTCCAAAACTACTTTTTTCGAAGATTTAAATTTTCCCTCTAAAATTTCCTTTGTTTCTCTAATAGCTTCATCAGCAGATTCACATATAGTTACCCCCTTGCCCGCTGCTAAACCATCAGCTTTTACAACAATTGGAATATCGTTTTTTTTTATAAATTCCTTTGCATCGTTTACGTTATCAAAGATCCCATAATTTGCAGTCGGTATATTATTTTTTTTACATAAATTTTTCATGAAAGCTTTGGAGCCTTCAAGTTGAGAAGCAAATTTATTTGGACCAAGTACTCTTACAGATCTTTCCTTTAGATAATCAACAATTCCGTCAGTTAATGGTTGTTCAGGGCCCACGATTACAATATCGATATTTTTTTTTTTAACTATTTTGTAAATTTTTTCAAAATCGTTAATATCCTCACTAATGTTCTCCGCAATTCCCCGGGTACCGGCATTACCTGGTATGCAAATTAATTTACCTATTTTTTTTGAGAGGCTTAATTTGTAGCAAATTGCATGCTCACGGCCACCACTTCCTATAACTGCTAAATTCATATATTGTAGAAATTTCAATAATTAAATTAACATGAACAGAAATAAAGCAAAACTTAAATTTAGTCCTAATCGTTTTGAAATTGTCGAGAATGGGGATTATGTAGTTTGTGCTGTTTCTGGAAAAAGTATACCACTTAATAAACTGACTTATTGGAATGTGGATTTGCAGGAAGCATATTATTCTCCTAAGGAAGTTAAGATGAGACTCGAAGAATTAAAAAAAAATAAATAATCATTTCCATCTATTATGTGTCCAAATCCATTGCTTTGGATTATTAAGTATCATTTTTTCTATTAACTGGTTAATTTTAAGCGTAATATTTTTTGCATCTTCTTCATCATTGCCTGTTTTTTCAATTCTATATGGTTCATGAACAGTCATTACAAAGTTAGGACCTTCTTCCCGTTTTAACGAAATTGGAACTAATTTGCAGTCATATTTTAAAGCTAATTGAGCAGGTATGGTTGTAGTGTGTGCAGGTTTATTAAAAAAAAGAGTTCGTGGTCCTTCGCTAACACGCTGATCAACCATTAAGGCTACACTGTATCCATTTTTTACCTTACTAATAATTTCTCTCATGCCCATTCTACCCTTTGGAATTTGATTAGGACAAATGTATTTTATTCTCAAATATTCCATTATTGGATTTAAAAAATAATTATTTAAAGGACGATAAATTGCAGCACATTTTATTCCTGCTTTATCTAATTCCATTGCCATAAGTTCAAAATTTGCTAGATGCGCTGAGTAAAAAATTGCAATTTCATTATTTTTCTTAATCTTTTCAAGATGATTAACTCCATTAATTTTCATATGTTTAAAATTTGTTTTATTAAATTTAAATTCTTTTAAGTAGATATATTCTGCAAAGGTTCTTCCAATATTTGACCACATAGCATTAATAATTTCAGATTCTTTTTTCTTATCTATTGTTCCCAAACCAATCTTAATGTTTGACTTGATAATTTTTTTTGATCTAAAAAACGGGCCGATAAGTCTTGTTAAAATTCCTCCAAGAGCTGATGCATTTTTCAGGCCAATTATTTTAAAAATAAAAAATAATGAGATTATTATTACAAATTCAAAAAAATATTTGACAATTTTCATTATACGAACTTTTTAATCATTTGAAAAAATTTTTCTTCATCTTCAATATTTATTTTTATTGGGACTACTCCAAATCCCCTCCTTTTAAAAGAACTTATTCTTAGGTAATCTTTTTCTGTAGTAACTAACTTGGCATTAAACTTTTTTTCCATTTCTAAGAGTTCGTCCAGATCTTTCTGTGAGTACTCATAATGATCAGGAAAACCTATTTCTTTAACTATATTCAAGTGATTTTCTTTTAATAATTTGAAGAAATTTTCAGGATTTCCTATTCCTGCAAAAGAAATTAATTTTCTGTTTCTAAATTCACTTAAGTTTTTTATATAATAATTAAAATAAAAAAACTCTAATTTATTATTATATCTTTTTAATTTATTTTCAAACTCTAAATCCTTTTTTCCATTTATTAAAACAATTTGACAATTTTTTAAAGAACCCAAATTTTCTCTAAGAGGACCAGACGGTATAGTTTGTCCGTTTCCGATACCTTGTTGGCTATTAAAACAAATAATATTTAAATCTTTTTTAATTTCTAAATCTTGATAACCATCATCCAATATTACTAATTCAAATTTTTTATTTATTGCCTGATCTATTCCCTCGCTTCTTTTTTTTGGCGTTATTACTTTTGCATATTTTTTTATTAGCTCTATTTCATCTTTGTGACTTTTGTAATTTTTTTTTATTATTACTGATTTTCTCTCATTTTTGAGCATTTCCGATATTTTTATAGATATTGGCGTCTTTCCAGTACCTCCTATGTAGATATTTCCAACACATATTATTGGTATTGAAAATTTTTTTTTGTTGGTAGTGATTTTCTTTATTGAAATTATAATTCGATAAAAAAAAGAGAATGGCCACAGTATTATTGAAAAAATTGTAGGATATCTTTTGTCCCAAAATTCAGGTTTTTTTATTTTCATGTAATAAATTTATTATATTCTTTAATGACATTTTTAAAAATTTTATTACTATAATCTTCTAATTTTTCATGATTTTTATTATTTGTTTCAAAGTTAGAATTAAAGTTTTTTATCAACTTTTTGGCTAAGATTTCTGGTTTACTTACTTCTTCAGAAATCTTTTGATTATTTAAATATGCATAAATTTCTTGAAAATTATAAACATAAGGTCCATGAAATATATGACACCCCATTTTTGCTGCATCAATAGGATTCTGGCCTCCAACTTTTTTTAACTTTAATAAGAGAGATTTTCCAAAAAAAACTTGCTTAATTTTACCAAGATATTTCATGACAGATCCATAATAATTAACCAAGACAATTTCTGCTGATTTTTCAATAGGATCATTTTCATTTTTTATTTGAACTTTAAGTCCCATATTTTTTAAATTTAAAGATATTTTTTTAAGTTTGTGTATATGTCTTGGGATTATTATTGTCATTACTTCGTTATGAGATTTTTTTATAATTTTATGAACTTTTCCACAAAATATTTCTTCTCCCGGGTGTATGCTTACAGCACACCAGTTTTTTTTTGAGATTTGGTTAAATTGATCGTACTCAAATTCTTTCAAATTTTTTATAGATGAACAAAATTTAATATTACCAAAATATTCTATTTTCTTTGCATTAAAATAATTTAGGTAATTTACAGTTTCTTTATTCGAAGAAATAGATAATGAAAGAGACCCAAACAATTGTGAAGCAAAACTTCTTACCAAAGACCATCTTTCAAAGCTTTTTTTGGTAATTCTTGCATTTAAAAGAACAAAGGGAAGATTTTCTTTTTTTATTTTTATAAAAAAATTTGGCCATATTTCCGAGTCTACAAAAGAGACAATATCAGGTCTCCAATTTTTGAAAAATTTGTCAATTAGTGAATTTGAGTCATAGGGCAAAAATTGATGAAAAATTCTGCTATTATTTTTATATTTTCTTTCTAATTCATTAAATGAACTTAGTGTAACCGTTGTAATTAAAAAATTATATTTTAAGTTTTTTTGTAAAAAAAAATCAACTATAGGAAAAATGCTTATTAACTCTCCCATACTTGCCGCATGAAACCAAAATAAAAACCCACTTGGTCTTTTAATTTTTTTTGTCAGAAATTTTTCTTTAAACTTTAGTTTATGTTCCTTGCCAAAAAACCTTCTAACAATAATTATTAAACAATATGGAAGATAAAAAATTTTAATCAAAAAGTTATATAAAACTTTTAACATAATTCCTAAATTACTTGTTTACTGTAAAGATTTTTATAGTCAGGCGATTGTTTCAACAATTCATCGTGCTTACCTGATCCAACTATATTTCCACTTTTCATTACCACAATATTATCTGCTTTTCTTATCGTCGACAGTCTGTGAGCGATTACTAAAGTTGTTTTATTTTTTGTTAAGTTAAATATAGCATTTTGAACTTTTTCTTCTGATTCTGCATCTAATGAGGATGTGGCTTCATCTAGTAAAATTATTGGGGCATTTTTTATTATTGCCCTGGCTATAGAAATTCTTTGTTTTTGACCCCCTGATAAACGAACACCATTTTCTCCAATTATAGTTTTGTATTTTTCTGGCAGTCCCCCAATAAATTCATCAGCTGCTGCTAGTTCACAAGCTTTTTTTACCTCTTCATCTGTTGCATCGAGTTTTGCGTATCTAACATTATTTTCAACACTATCATCAAATAAAACTATGTCTTGGCTAACTAAAGAAATTCTTTTTCTAAGAGAGTATAATGAAATCTCATCTACGTTTTGTCCGTCAACAAATATTTCACCACCTTGCTGGTGGTAGAATCTTGGTATTAGATTCATTATTGTACTCTTTCCAGCACCACTATGCCCAACCAATGCAGTCACTTTTCCACCATCAATATTTAAATCGATATTTTTTATGGCACTATCTTTACCAGCTTTGTATTGAAAAGTTACATTCTTGAATTCTATAGATGCATTCTGGATATTTATTTCTGGTAATTTTTTTTCGTCTACCTGAATTTTTTCATCTAAAAATTTAAACACCCTATCAGCTGCAGCTGTACCTTGATAAATTGCCATGTTTAGAGTCGCAAGAGACCTTATCGGTTGATAGGAAAGCATCATAGCAGCTAAAAAAGAGAAGAAATTATTTATTCCAATTTCTCCCTTAGCTATAAGAAAACCAGCAAAATATATAAAACCAGCTATCATTAAACCGGTTAAAGTTTCCATTATCGGAGTTGCCCTAGTCATGATCTTTGCAATTTTTATTCCTTTGTTAGCCATATCTCTAATTGCAGATCTTGATTTTATTTCCTCTGACTTTTCTCTTTGATAAATTTTAATTATTCTTGTTCCCTTTAGAATTTCTGTAAGCAAAGTGGTAAAGGATCCTACAGATTCTGCTCCAGCAGTTGTAGCCTTTCCCATTCTTTTTCCAAGATTTCTTGCAAAGAAAGCAGCAAGAGGCATCATGATCATTGAAAATAGCGCCAGCTTCCAGTTTTGATAAAACATCAAAACAAGCAGAGCAACTAAAGTCAGACTATCTTTCATTAAATTCAAAACACCAGTGCTTATAAGAGTTTGAATTTGCCCGACATCATACATAAAGTTAGCAATGTATTTACCAGTGTGTTTAGACTCTAAATTTTGAGTATCTGACAACAAAACATGTTTTGCCATTTGGGACTGTATTTCTTCCACAACTCTAAAACCCAAAACAATTATGTAGTTTCTAGCTAAATAGAGAGAAACTCCTTTTGCGGCAAATACTATAATTATTGCAATAGGTATTAATGCAGCAAAAGTTCTGTCATTATCAATAAATATTTTCTTTACTGCTGGATCTAAAAGCCACGCTATAGAAGAGGTAGTTCCAGCAACAATTGCAGAAAAAAAGAGTGCAGCAAAAACCCTCCACAAACGCTTTTTTACATAAGTTTGATAGAGTCTTTTGATATTTAATATAACCTGTTTAAGTTCCATTAGTTGTTTAAAGCTGTTAGATAAAAGGTTAAAAAAATTAATAGACCCGAAAAATTATTTGACCTGAATGCCTTTAGACATGCGGCTGGGTTTTTGGGATCATAAATTTTGATTTGATAAAAAAGACTCAACATAAAAAATAAAAAAAATACTATAAAATAATTTATTTCTAAATTTATAATCACAAAAAATAGCAATACTGAACTGATAATATATGATCCAGCTAAAAATAAATTAAGATTATTTTTAAACATAATCGCTGTAGATTTTACTCCAATTACCTCATCATCAGATACATCTTGCAATCCATAAATCGTGTCATACCCTAGTGTCCAAAATATGGCCCCAGAGTAAAGTAGCACTGGTAGAAAGGAGATTTCATTTGTTATAGCCGTCCAGGACATTATTATTCCCCAATTAAATGTAAAACCTAAAAATAGCTGGGGCCAGTAGGTAAATCTTTTCATAAATGGATAGCTAAATGCAAATATCATTGAGAAAATTCCAAGATAAATAGTTAACAAATTAAATTGAATTAAAACAAAAAAAGCCAATAAACATAAAACTAGCACATAAATCCAAGCTAATTTTTTATTTAGAGATCCAGATGCAATTGGCCTTGTTTTTGTTCGAGAAACTTTTTTATCTATTTTTTCATCTACTATATCGTTTATTATACATCCTGCACTTCTCATCAAAACCGATCCACAAAAGAATAGGAACAGATAATTAAAGAAAGTATCCATATCCTTATTAAAATAATTTGCTAGAGATAGTCCCCAAGAACATGGCCAAAAAAGCAAGAGAAAGCCTATAGGCTTGTTTAATCTTGTTACATCAATGAAGTTTTTTAGATGCAAAGGCATTATTAGTTCTTGTAAATATCAAACAGCGAATACATAATCAATTTGATTCGATATGAACATAGATTATACCGTAACAGCATTAATGTTTCCGGCTATACCATTAATAATGACCGTTTATAGCAATAGATTTCATACCTTAAGTGCTTTAATCAGAAAACTTCATGACGAACATGTATTTGAAAAACACATACCTCCAGAATGGGAGAGACAACTTAAAAATTTAAGCCAAAGAATAAATTATTTAAAATATGCAATTGGAGCAGCGAGCTTAGGATTTTTATTTAATATGCTTACCGTATTAGGACTATATTTAGAAACTGTAATAATCGCCAGATTAATATTTGCTTCTTGTTGTATATCAATGATTATATCTATTTTACTATTTTTATTAGAAATTTTTCTATCTACAAATGCGCTAAAATTACATTTGTCAGACATGAAAATAGATGGAAAATAGTATTTATGAAAATTAATGCTATTAAAGCTTTTATAATTGCATCTATAGTGATCATTCTATTGTATGCATTAGGCTTATTTTTGCCTATAATTTTGACTTCGACTTAATCATGTTTAGCAAACCAGTTATACTTATAATTATATTAATCCTGTTACTCTCATTTTACCTTGTCATTAGATTAGGGGCTGGAAAGAAGAAAGACATAGAAGATTCAAAAAATCTAACCAGATACCTTTTTAGTGTAAGAATTTTAATTGTTATATTGGCGATAGTGGCTTTAGTTCTGTGGTTACTTCTTTAAGTTTTTAGAATAAACTAATTTTCCAAACTCAATCTTTTCTTTATATGACTGTTGAAAGTTTTTAAGTTGAGATTTTTTCATTCTACTGATTAGAATATCTAAATTTTTCTTTTTCCATTCATTAGTTGTATCTAGATTTTTCCAGATTTTTTTTTCCTCATCTGTTCTAGCACAACCATAACAAAAACCATTGGAAGGGTCACTTTTACAAATACTGATACACGGACTTATTATTTTTGTATTATTCATTAGGAATTAATAAAGCTGGACCTATAATTTTTCTTGCCTCTAAGTCTTCATGAGCTTTTCTAGCATTTGATAGCGAGTATTCCTTAAAAATTTTTATTTTCACTTTACCAAACTTTATTGCATTAAATAATGAGGAGGCCGACTCTTCAAGCTCACTCCTTTGAGAAACATAATTTGTTAGCCCTGGTCTTGTAAAAAAAAGACTTTTTGAGGCTATATGCTTTTTTACATCTATTGGATCTAACACACCAGATGAGTTTCCAAAAGAGACCATCATTCCTCTTGGTTTCAAGCAATTAATAGATTTTTCAAAGGTATCTTTACCAACGCCATCGTAAACAACGCCAATCCCTTTGTTATCAGTTATTTCAAGAACTTTTTTATCAAAATTTTCTTTATTATAATTAATTACAAAATCGCAGCCGGTTTTTTTAGCAATATCAATTTTACTATCTGATCCAACAGTTCCAATTACTTTGCAACCAATACTCTTTGCCCACTGACAAAAAATTTGACCAACACCTCCGGCAGCTGCATGAAAAAGAATTGTTTCACCAGCGCTAACTTTATAAGTTTTAAACAAAAGATAATGTGCCGTTAAACCTTTCGTCATAATGCTAGCGGAAATTTTATGAGATATTCCTTCAGGTATTTTTACAGCAATTTTTTCTGGTATAACTCTTTCGTCAGAATATGAACCTAAAGGTGGAGATGCATAAGCTATATTATCTCCCTTGCTAAAAAATTTTACTTCAGATCCCACCTCTTCAACTACACCTGCACCCTCCATCCCTAAGCCTGAAGGTAATTTGATCGGGTAAAGACCAGTTCTATGATAAGTATCAATAAAATTTAAACCAATAGCTAAATTTTTAATTCTAATATCTTTTGGACCTGGAGATCCTACTTTAGAATCTACTAATTCCAAAACTTCTGGTCCACCATTCTTATTAATAATAATTGATTTTGGCATTCTAGCTTATATAAATTCTTCATGACTTCAAAAGCAAGACTTTTTTATTCTAAAGAATTAAAAAGTGGTCTTATTTCTAAACTTTCAAAAAGCCAATCTCACTATATTAGTAACGTAATGAGAATTAAAGTAGGTGACATAATTTCATTATTCAATTCTTCCAGTGGTGAATGGGATTCTTGTGTTACTTCTAACAAACAGGGTTTAGTAGAGTTTAGAGTAGAAAAATTATCTAGACCACAAGAAAAAGAAAATAATTTATGGTTAGCTTTTTCTCCTATAAAAAAGATCCCACAGGATATGATGTTACAAAAAACCACCGAACTTGGAATTAAAAAATTTATCCCAATTTTGTGTGAAAGAAGTATTGTTAGAGAAATAAACATTGAAAGAGCAAAGAAGATACTCGTGGAGTCCAGCGAACAATCTAATAGAATTTCAGTTCCAGAAATTCTCGAAATTCAAAAATTAGAGAATTTTTTAGAAAAATTTCCAGATAATGGAAATCTTCTATTTTGTGATATTAGTTGCAAAACTAGCAATTTAAAAAATATTTTAAATAAGAAAAACCCTATTTGTATTTTAATTGGGCCAGAGGGAGATTTTTCAGAAAGTGAAAGACAATTAATAGTTGATCATAAAAAAACTACCTCTATCTCATTAGCCAAAAATATTTTACGTGCTGAAACAGCTGCAATCTCAGCAACTACAATTTTGAGTTATAATTTAAATTTGTAGTAATTTATCCTTTAAATTTAAGCAGAATTTACCCTTGCAAAA
>CETM01200245.1_pt1 | contig 11477 bp, 10 predicted proteins | sample 361451 | NCBI WGS metagenome assembly CETM01 (sample SAMEA2622690, study PRJEB7988) | marine metagenome | isolation source: saline water (ENVO:00002010), including
GTTGTGCAATATGAAATTCTCAACAATATCAATGGTTTAGAAAATGTCAAAGTAATTAGACCAGGATATGCTATAGAATATGACTATATTGATCCTAGAGAGCTATTTCTTACATTAGAAACTAAAAAAATTAAAAATCTTTATCTTGCCGGCCAAATTAATGGAACTACAGGTTACGAGGAGGCAGCAGCTCAAGGTCTTATTGCTGGGATTAATGCTGCCCTTTCTATTAAAAATATGGAACCTTTTATCCTGGATCGATCAGATGCATATATCGGAGTAATGATTGATGATTTAGTAACCAAGGGTGTTGCCGAACCTTATAGAATGTTTACGTCTAGAGCTGAATACAGATTAAGTCTTAGATCTGATAATGCTGATTTAAGGCTCACACATAAGGGAATCAAGATAGGATTAATATCAGATTTTAGAAAAGGTATTTTTGAAGATAAATTTGAAAAACTAGGCCAAATATCTCTTCAAATGTCTAATTTAAATATTTCCCCGTCTAAAGCAGATAAATTCGGTATTCAAATCGCTAAGGATGGTGTTTTTAGATCTGCTGATGAAATTTTATCACAAAAAGAGGTTAATATGAGTAAAATCAGGGAGATTTGGCCTGAAATTTTGGATAATGGCGCAGAGATTGATGAACAAATTGAAATCAATTCACATTATAGAGGTTATTTAAAAAAACAAAAGGCCGATATTTTAGCCTTTAAGAGAGATGAGAATTTGTTAATTCCCGATAATATTGATTATGATCAATTTTCAGGCCTCTCTAACGAAGTAAAAGCCAAGTTTAAACAAATTAGACCTAAAACGATGGGTCAGGCCCTTAGAATTGATGGAATAACTCCAGCGGCTGTATATATTTTGTTGTCACACGTCAAAAGAAAGTCTATTAAGCATATAGCTTAATGGATAACGTAATTTTAAATTCTTACTCAAAAATTTCTAATGTAAATGTTTCACGTGAAACTTGTAATGAGTTCGAAAGTTTAATTTCAATGATACAGAAAAAAAACAAGGAAATTAACATTATAAGTAAAAAAATGAGAGAAAAAACTGAAATAAGAGAGCGTCATATTATAGATTCAGCGCAAATAATTGATTTTGTTGATTTAAATTATAATACAACCTGTGATTTAGGGACTGGAGGAGGTATGCCTGGTCTAGTTGTTGCGATAGTCATGAAACAAATCAAAAATGGAATAAAAGTAAATCTCTATGAGAAAAGTTATCATAAATGTGTTTTTTTGAAAGAAGTTTCCAAAAAATTAAATTTGAACACAGAGATAATCCAAAAAGATATTTTTAAAATTAAAAATATTGAAACAGGAACAGTAATGTCCAGAGCTTTTAAGCCGATGCCAGTAATTCTAAACTTAATAAATCAAAATTTTAAAAAATATAATAATATAATCTTTTTTATGGGCAAGTCTGGTAGAAAAATTTTAAATGATACACTTAAAGAATGGGATTTAGATTACGAGGAGAAAAAAAGTCTAACAAATAAAAATTCATTTATTTTAAACATAAAAAAAATTAGAAAAAAAAATATATGAAAATAATCTCTATAATAAATCAAAAGGGTGGGGTAGGAAAAACAACTACTGTTATAAATTTAGCATCAGCTTTATCTCAGCAAGGAAAAAAAATTTTAGTTATCGATCTTGATCCACAAGGAAATGCTACAACAGGCTTAGGTTTATCTAATACTAGCCAATCGGATCAAACTATCTATAGTATTTTAAATGGCACAACGTCAATTTCTAGTGTTATTAAAAAAACAAACTTTGAAAATCTTGATTTGATTTCATCAAATATTGATTTGTCTGGATTAGAAGTAGAAACAGCCGGAGATAATGATAGAGCATTTATATTAAAGACTAAATTAAACGCATATTTAAAGGATTCTGGAGTGTCATACGATTATATCCTCATTGATTGCCCACCATCTTTAAGCCTTTTAACTGTAATGGCTCTTGTTTCATCTAATTCTCTTTTAGTGCCGCTCCAAACAGAATTTTTTGCATTAGAGGGGTTAACTCAACTTATGAAAACTATAGAGCGAATTAAAGTTAATCTTAACCCAAATTTAGAAATACAAGGAATACTTTTAACTATGTATGACAGAAGAAATAAATTATCATCACAAGTAGAACAAGAAGCACGAGATTATTTTAAAGAAAAAGTTTATCAAACAGTTATACCTCGTAATGTAAGATTGTCAGAAGCGCCATCTCATGGTGTTCCCGTTTTAATATATGATAAAAATTGTCCAGGTAGTAAATCTTATTATAGTTTTACTGATGAATTTATTATTCAAGAAAGCAAAATAGGAAGTGCAGCTTAATGAACTCAAAAATTAAAAAAGGATTAGGAAGAGGATTATCATCTTTAATTGGTGAGACTAAAGTTGAAAGTAAAACAAATAAATTACTTCTAAGCGATATAGTTCCAAATAAATTTCAACCAAGAAAGAATTTTGATGAAGAAAGTTTATCAGACTTAACTAGCTCAATAAAAGAACGTGGTGTAATACAACCAATTATAGTTCGAAACTCAAATTCAGATAACTCAAAATTTGAGATTATTGCAGGAGAAAGAAGATGGTTGGCAGCTAGAAAAGCTGGATTACATGATATACCGGTTGTTGTTACTGATGCCGATGATTTAAAATCTTTAGAATTTGCTATAGTGGAAAACGTTCAAAGACATGATTTAAATCCGCTAGAAGAAGCTCAAGGTTATAAAAGGTTGATAGATGAATTTTCATATGATCAAGAAAAAGTTTCCAAATTTATTGGTAAAAGCAGAAGTTATATCACTAATGCCCTTAGAATTTTAAATTTACCTAAAGATGTACTTAAATTGGTTGAAGATAAAAAATTAAGCGCTGGGCATGCTAAGATTTTAGTAGGTCTTGATAATGCAAGTTTTGTAGCAAGCAAAATTATTGAAAAAAAATTATCAGTAAGACAAGCCGAAAATTTTGTAAAAATTTTCAAAAAGAAAACAAATAATATCAAGTTTAAAAAAGATCCTAATATAAAAAATTTAGAAGAGTCGATATCAGACAAAACAGGTCTATTTGTAAAAATTAAAAATAATAAAAGAAATAAGGGATCTATAACATTTAATTACCATGATATAGATCAATTAAATAAAATTATAGATGTAATTAAATCTAATTATTAATTTATGATATTTCTTCTAGAATAAAGTTAGTTAAAATATTGGTTGATTGGGATTGATTTCTTTTAATCGATAATTCTAAATTATTAATTTTAGTAAGTAATAACTCAAGTTTTTCCAATGTTAAAATACTGATCTGTTTTTTTACTATGTCTTTTTCTTTCCAAAATATTACAGGTTTAAAATTAGAAATAATTTCGTCTATATTCTTATTATATTCTTTAATTTCATTTTGAATTTTGAAAAGTCTTTTTAATTTATTTATAAAAGTTCTTAAAATTAAAATCGTATCTTCTGCAACAAAGTTATTTTCATTTAATATATATAAAGTTTTCTTTTGATTTTTGGCTAACGTATTATCAACCAGTTCGGAAGCATTAAAATTTTCACTAAGATTAGTTAGTTTTAGAATATCTTCTGATTTAATATTTTTTTTATTTTTTGAGAAACTTTCAATTTTTTGAAGTTCATTTACCAGATTTATTCTATCTCCTCTACATCTTTCAATAATCAAATTGATATTTTGTGGTGATAATAAGATATCTTTTTCTCTAAGAAAATTTGTTGTTAATAAATTCAGAGATTGATAATTATCTTCATAAAATGGAATGACAATTAACTCTTTTTGTTTTTCAAAAAAACTTCTGATTTTTGATTTTCTTTCAAGGACTCCACTAATTAGTACTATTGTTATATCCTTTATATTTTTTTCTATTATATTTTCGATAATTTTTAATATTTTATCTGTTGCTCTATTTACTATTATTAATTTTTCATTATCAAAAAAAGATTTAACTGAAACAGTTTCTTCAAACCTTTCTGCATTTTTGATTATTTCGTTTTCATCATATGTAAAAATATTACCTTTTTTATGTGGTTTAATTTCCTTGTTTAACGTTTCTTCTATTAATCCTCTATTATTTCCATAAAGTAAAAAAAAATGAATCTCTTTAAGGTTTTTTTTTTTAAGTTCAAAAAATTTTACAATCATCTATACATTTATATAAAAAATCAATTTTTCAATAATTTTATTAATTAAGTTCTGCTCTATATTGGTTTCATATTGAGAAAGGTCAAATTTATTTTCTTTATTTTTATAAGAAAATTCTTCGGTAATAAATTTTTCATTTGAAATATTTCCATTATCTGTCAATAAGAATTTAACATCTATAATCATCTTAAATGAGTCTGGTTGTCCCTTCTTATTTTTTGAAGTTTCAACAATTGTTTTTTTATTTTCTAAAATAACTTTATTAGTAAGAAGCATATTTTTATCTACATTTATGGATAATGCTGAAATTATACTTTTATTAATATTAGCATCTCCAATCAGTTCTAATTCATTAACTATTAATGTTTTTGTCTCTTTTTTTGAATATAATGGTTGATACCCACAGCTGGTTAAAGTGATTAATAATAAAAATAAAATTCTATTTATCATTTAGTAATAATATTAATTAATTTATTTTTAACATAAATTGTTTTCAATATTTTCTGATTTTTGATGTATTTATCAATTAATTTCATTTTTTTTATAAGATCTAAAAGATTATTTTCATTAATTTCCTCTTTCAATGTAATTGTATTTCTTTTTTTTCCATTTACTTGAATTACAATTAACAATTCTTCAGATTTCAGATATTCTATTTTAACCTCTGGCCATTTTAAAGAACTTTTATTATTCAATTTTTCCAAGCACTCAGATGTTAAATGAGGTGCTACTGGTGACATAATTGTTAAAATTTTTTTGAAGTTATTTTCTAAATTCTCATAATTTTTATTTTCATCTACAAGCTTTTTAAAAAATGAGTAAATTTCATGGAATACAGCAATAATTACATTATATCTAAATTTTTCTAATGCAAAATTAATTTTGTTAATAGATTGATTAGTAAAATATTCAATTTCATCTTTTTTGTTTATTTTATTTTTTTTTATAATTTTAGTTACTTGATCATTTAAAATCCAAAATTTTTGTATAAATTTATATGCAGATGACATGCCATTTTCAGACCATTGGATATCTTTTTCAGGTGGGCTATCAGACAATATAAATAGTCGAACAGCATCAGCTCCATATACATGAATTATATTTTCTGGATCTATAGTATTTTTTTTGGATTTGGACATTGACTCAGAAGGTCCAACTATAACATTTTTTTTTGGATTATTTTTTAAGTAATAATTTTTTCTATCGTTACTAATCACTTCATCCGGGCTTAACCAATTATTATTTTCGTCTTTATAAGTTTCATGGCAAACCATTCCTTGTGTAAACAGTCCTTTGAAAGGTTCTGTTATATTAATCTTTTCATTATTTAAAGCAATTGCCCTTGTAAAAAATCTTGAATATAAAAGATGAAGAATTGCATGCTCTACACCTCCTATATATTGATCTACTGGCATCCAATAACTCAAATCATCAGTATCAAAACCAATTTTAGAATTGTTTGCAGAACAAAATCTTAAAAAATACCAAGAAGAGTCAACAAAGGTATCAAGAGTATCTGTTTCTCTTTTATAATTTTTTCCCTCTATCTTTACTATTTTCCAATCATCATTTGAATCTAAGGGATTGCCACTTGTATTCAAATTTATTTTTTTTGGAAGTAAAACAGGTAATTGATTTTTTGGAATTTTTTTAATTTTATTATTTTCATCATAAGCTATTGGTATTGGACATCCCCAATATCTTTGTCTGGAAATTCCCCAATCTTTCAATCTATAATTAGTTTTTCTATTTCCTATTTTTTTTTCTTCTAAAATTTCAATAGTTTTAGAAATTGACTTTTCAGGTGCTGCAAGTCCGTTCAAAAATTTTGAATTAATTATAGTTCCTGGTCCTGAAAATGCTTCAGAAGATACTTTAAAATCTTGATCTTCATCATTTGGTTTCACAACAGTTTTAACATCTAAATCATATTTTCTTGCAAAATCAAAATCTCTTTGATCGTGAGCTGGGCAACCAAATACAGCACCAAAACCATAATCCATTAAAACAAAGTTTGCAAAATAGACGGGAACTTTATTGCTTTCATCTAATGGGTTTACAGCTAAAAGATTTGTTTTAAATCCGATTTTTTCTGCTTGAGCTATGGATTCTTCAGTAGTTCCAGTTTTAGAGCAATCTTTTTTAAATTTTAAAAAACTGTCATCTTTTTCATAAAATTTAGCTAATGGATGGTCTACAGATAATGCGAGAAAAGAAAAACCAAATAAAGTATCTGGTCTTGTAGTATAGCACTTAATTGATTTGATTTTATCAGATCCCTCAATTTTAAAATCAATTTCACAACCATAGGATTTTCCAATCCAATTTCTTTGCATAATCTTTACTTTTTCTGGCCATTCTGGTAGACGGTCGAGATCTGAAAGAAGTCGTTCTGAAAAATTAGTAATTTTAAAAAACCATTGGTTTAATTTTTTTCTTTCTACAACGGCACCAGAACGCCATCCTTTTCCATCAATAACTTGTTCGTTGGCTAATACGGTTTTATCTACAGGATCCCAATTAACATAACTTTCTTTTCTATAAACTAATCCTTTATCATAAAGTTCTAAAAAAATTTCTTGTTGATGTTTGTAATATTCAGGTGAACAAGTTGAAATTTCTCTACTCCAGTCAATGGAAAGACCAAGTTTTTTTAACTGAGATTTCATAATTTTAATATTATTTTCAGTCCACTCATTAGGATTAATATTATTTTCTTTTGCAGCATTTTCAGCTGGCATTCCAAAAGAGTCCCAACCCATTGGATGTAAAACATTAAAACCATTTAAAAATTTATAACGTGCTAAAACATCTCCAATAGTATAATTTCTTACATGTCCCATATGTATTTTTCCAGATGGATACGGAAACATTTCTAAACAGTAAAATTTTGGCTTTTTTGAGTTATTTTCTGCTGAAAAAAAATTGTTTTTATCCCAGTAATTTTGCCATTTGATTTCGATTTCTCTAAAATTATATCTTGATGCTTCCGACATAGCAGTTTTTTTTTAAAATAATTTACTAAAAGTTTTTTGGTAATTTAACGTCAGAGTTTTTTTCTTTTGTTTTAACAAGATCTTGTTTTTTTAATTGTGCAGCTGATTTTAATATTGCAAGCTTGATTTCATTGTTAGTTGCATTTTCAATTGAATTAATTTTACAATTATTAAATGACTCACATTGTTTTTTATGTATCATGATTTTAATCGCATCAGATCTAATTTCATTTGACAAAAACCTTACAGCAATTTTAATTTGTTCATTGCTATCACCATCACTAAACCAATCAGTAATAATAATACCACCTCCATAATCAACTACACTTAATGGGGCAAAACTTAATTTATCCATTGAAGCACGCCACAAAGGGTTAGCAGATGAAAACATAAAATCACCACCCCTTTTTCCAATCCCCGCAATTCTGAAGCCTCTTCCCTCTTCCATATTTTTTTTTACTCTCTCCTTTGCATTAACAGGCACTTTTCTTGTGTCTGTAGGTCTATAAATTCCACAAGAGGTGATTAATAAAAGAATAGAAGTGTATAAAAGGATTTTTTTCATAATTTTAATAATTTAAGTCTATTAATAGCTTATTTTGCTAATTAAAAGGGCAATTTTTATAATGTTGCAATAAAGCAACACTAATGAAAAAAAACACTAAAATATAGTAAAAATGTTTAAAAAAAGCACTAATACCAATATTTTACGCTCATTCATATATGAAACGAAACGAATAGGAGAATATTATGGATAACTTAAAAAAAGTAGGATTAACAGCTTTAGCTGGATCTCTTGCTGCTGTTTCAGCTAACGCTGCTGAAATGTCTGTAAGCGGTGCAACGTTGTTAACTTACACATCAGAAGACGGAACTGAAGTAACAGGTAACCCGTGGGGTATGAAAACAAACTTATCATTCACTGCATCAGGAGATGTAAACGGAATGACTGTTTCTTACATGCAAGCTTCAAAAGACCAATTTGCTGGTATGTCATCAGCTAGATTGTCAATTGATATGGGTGACATGGGAACTTTAGCATTTGACCAAGGATCTGGTTCAGGACTTGGAACAATTGATGATAAAACTCCAACTGCTGCTGAAGAAATCTGGGATGGCTTAGATGCATCAACTGGAAATTCAGATGGTTTAGTAGGTGCTGCTGGATCTTCAGGAGTATTTAACTACATCAAAACTGTTGCTGGAGTAACATTCAATGGTGCTGCTAGAAAAGGTTCTGGAGCTAAAAACACAGATGGTTCATCATCTGGTGCAGGTACAAGTGCATGGGACTTTGCATTAACTGGTTCAGGAGATATGATCGGTGTTGATGGTATATCTTGGGGTGCTGGTTATGGTGAAGCAAAAGCAGGTCAACAATCTGTTCCTACTACTGGAATGGACCACGGCGATGCTGAGCACATGACTGCTTTTGTAAACTACGCAGCTGGCCCAATGACTGTTGGTTACCAACAATCACATATCGATGGTGGTGGAACTGCTGGAGCTAACTCTATGCAACAAACAGAAGCATGGGGTATTGCATTCGCAGTAAACGAAAACCTTTCAGTTTCTTACGGTGAAAGAGAAGTAGAGTACTCTAAGACTGCTGGTACTGCTCACGTAACTGAAGAAGGTGAAGGTTTAGCTGTTGCTTACACTATGGGTTCTATGAAAATTGCTGGAAACATGAACGAAGTTTCTAACAATAACGGAACTGCTGATAGCAATGATGAAATGACTGAAATTGCTATTTCATTTGCATTCTAATTTAGTTTAGACAAAATACTAAAAGCCCTGGTTCTTTGAACTGGGGCTTTTTTTATAGCTTCTCTTCGAGAATAGTTAAATAATTTTTATATTTTTCAAAAGAATTTAAAGAGGTTCTATAAATAGGGTTTCTAGCTTGTGCCGTGCTCATTGTTTTTATTGGGGTCTTATTTTTGTGAAATGATAAACAATTTTCCTCCCAAGTAAGATCACAAAATTTAAGTAGCTTTTCAATTTCTTCTTTTTTATTTGAGATTAAGTTTTCATAACTTATGTCAAATATTGAAACTGGATACATTTGCTTCCAAAAATTAATTAGATCATAATAATTGTTATAATATTTTACAAGATCCTCTTGATCATATGTAAAATTTAATCCACCTTCAAATAAGTTTTTATACATTGATAAGCAATTATTTTTGGCATCTCGTGTACAATGAATTATCTTAGCATTTGGAAACATTAATTTAATAAACCCTATCCATCTAAAATTAAGTGGAGCTTTATCAGTAATGTATTTCTCATTATATTTAAAATAAGCTATATAATTTAAGTATTCATTCCTTAAATTATCTATTAACTGTTCTTCTTTAAGAATTTCATTTATATTTTGATCAATCTTTGTTTCATTTTTAATAAAATTTTTTTTAACTATGTTAGACATTATCGGAAGTTCTCCCGCACCAAAAACTTGACTATGTGATGTTATAATTTGTTCTACTAATGAAGTTCCTGATCGTGGTAAACCCAAAATGAATATAACTTTTTCATTTTCCTTACTTGAATTTTTTTTTTTATAATTGAGTTGATTAAATGATTTTTTAATATTTTTAATTAAATTAATCTCATTATTAACATTGTAGTTAATTAATTTTTTTTTTATCTTGTTTGCTTCAATAAGATATTTTGATGCATAATCTATTTTACCTATATCTTCCTCAGCCTTCGCTAAAGAAAATAATATATCTACTCTTTCAAAATCTTTTAAGTTCAGGTTATCTTTTTTGTATTTTAAAGTTTTATAATGCTCATTTTCACTATCATATTTAGTTGATTGACTAATAAGATGATCAGCTCTTGTAAAATCTGGTTTTATTTCTAAAACTTTTTTTGAATACATTATTGTTTTTTGAAAATTTCCTATTCCCTGATGAGCCAATGCAAGTGAATAGTAAATTATCGGATTTTCTTTCGATATAGATAAAGCTTTTTCATAAAGTTCAATCGCTTCATTAAATTGATTCAAGTCTCTTTTAAGATTTCCTAAATTTATGAAAGCATTAATATATTTGTTGTTTAAATTGATTACTTCGTTAAATAATTCTTGGGCTAAGTCATATTGTAAAAGATTTTTATAAGACATTGCAAGATTATTCATTAAAGCTATATTTTTAGGATCAAGCTTCAGGCCAAATTTAAAATTGTTTTTCGCATTTTCAAATTCACCTTTATTTTGATATGCAGAACCAACTATATTGTATAAAATTACATATTCTGGATTTCTTTTAAGCAAGATATTTCCTTTAGATATTACTTCTTCATAGTTTTTTGCATTAAATTGATTAAGCAAAATTTGAATATTCTGTGATAAAGTTTTGTTTTTCATTTAAAGAAATAAGATATCCCAGAATATCCGTATGCGTAAGTATTTTTTAAATTTTTAAGATTTTTTTTATTTATTCCTCCTAAAGCAATTATTTTTTTTTTAGTCATTCCTGCTAGAATATTAAATTTGATAACTTGCAACACATTATCGTAATTTTTAGTCTTAAATAATGGTGATAAAAATATTAATTCAACACCTTGCCTTTCCTTCGTTTTTATTTCATAAATATTATGTGCTGAACCTAAAAGTAAAAAATTTTTTTTTCTAGAATATTTTAAATTATTAAGATTACTATTGAATGAAGGTATATATGCACCATCTAAATTTAGATTAATAGCTAATTTAAGATTGTTTGCCAAATAAAATTGTCTATTATTTTTTTTGCAGAATTTTTTTATTTCTAGAATTTTATCTTTTTCATTATTTTTACTATAATTTCTAAATATAATACCTATATTTTGATTTAATCTTAAAATTTGTTCTTTGTTAAATTCTGAAATAAAAGTAAAAATATTAGGAATTTTTTTATGCATAAAAGTATTATTAATTTAAACGAAATCAAAAAAGAAATAAATTTAAAAAATTTAGGAGATAATTTTGTAGTAAAAATAATTGCTGTAACTAAAACTTTTTCAATGGAACACATATCATATTTAATTAATGATGGTCATATTGATTTTGGTGAAAACAAAGTTCAAGAAGCGACAGAAAAATGGACAAATGTCAAAGTAGATTTACCTCATTTAAATTTACACATGATTGGAAAATTACAAACCAATAAAGTTAAAGACGCAGTTAAGCTCTTTGACTATATTCATTCATTAGATTCAATTAAATTGGCTAAAAAAATTTCAGAGGAAGAAAATAAAATTAAAAAAAAACTGAAAATTTTTATTCAAGTTAATATAGGTAA
>CETM01029469.1_pt1 | contig 11459 bp, 5 predicted proteins | sample 361451 | NCBI WGS metagenome assembly CETM01 (sample SAMEA2622690, study PRJEB7988) | marine metagenome | isolation source: saline water (ENVO:00002010), including
ATCTTCCATTTACCAACGCCTCTGTTAAATGGATTAAAGTATCTCTTGTAATTAACTTGTGATCCCCAATCTTCATTAACTATATCAAAAACAGAAACTTCAAAATTCCTATCAATCCTTTTATTTGGTATATCTATTATTTCAACAGCAACTAAAAGCTCTGAAAACCCTTCTGAGCTCACCGCTGTTAGAGTGAAATAATAAATAGGCTTGTATTCATAATCAACCTCTTCTATTAATTCTATTGTATTACTTACAATTGCAAATACACCATCTTCATCACTAATTGTTACAGAAATATTGCTGCCAAAAATATCATAAACCTCATAACTTCCAACAATTGTACCTATTTCGGCATCTTCTTTTATCTTATAAGTAACTACTTGAATTACTGGGTCAGGATCACAGGCGTCTCCAATTCCATCATTGTCAAAATCATCTTGAGTTGAGTTGACTACTTCAACACAATTATCCTGAACATCAGGTATTCCATCCTCATCAGTGTCTACTTCAAAAGGCGCACAACCTTTTTCATTAACTTGCTCTCCAGCCGGAGTATTTGGGCAAAAATCAAAATCATCTAAAACCCCATCACCGTCTGAATCGATCTGAATGAATTGATAAGTTAGACTTTCACTTCCAGAATATGCATTCCCTGCAATATCTGTTCCGCTAACAGTTATAGTGAAAATTCCTATTGGCCCATTTGGATTCCAATTATAAGTCCAATTAGTATATCCTCCAGAAGGATTATCCACAGCAGTCATCGCTTTTATTTCTTGAGCTCCATCGGGATCTAAAATGACAATCAATGGGAATGAACTCATTGGCTCACTAAATACCGCGGTAATATTAATGCTTGAAGTTGAATTAATTTGACTTCCTGAAAGATCATCAGAAAGAATGACAGTCGGAGTAGTAGTATCGGTCACAGTATTTAAGTTGACCGTCCTAGTTGCTTGAACTGCTGCAACTGGATTTCCAGCAATGTCATAGCTATCGAGTAATGTAATACTTAAAGTCTCTGCTGAGGTTGTGTTTCCTCCAATATTTATACCTAAATAGTATACTTGTCCATCAGTAACTCCAGAATCTGTAACTGTCAGGGTAAGTGGATTCTGACTAGACAGCTTCCCATTTACACTGTTTAATCCTAATATAAAATCCTCTTTAGCAATAGCTCCTGAAGCCTGTTCATTAGTATAATTATTATAAAGATCTTCAGTAAATGTTACAGATACAATAGTATTACTTGCATTTATAGAAATATCTTGAATTTGTGAAGGTGTATTGTCAACCTTAAAGAAAAGAGCAGAAGATTCCTTTCCATCTCTATAATTGGGAGCATAAAAATCATAAAGTTGCTTTATCTCAGCTGCACTAAGTTTCCTGTTGTAAAATAAAATAACGCCAATATCAGCATCAGGAACATATGAAGCCCCGTCATTTCTAACCCAACTAATAGCAAATCTGTTGTTCGCGCTATTTGAAATGTTATTAGTCATATTATCAGTTTTTTCAAGTTCTCCATTTACATAAACTCGCTCTTTAGTACCATCATAGGATGTAGCTAAGAACCAAAATTTATCTGTTGTCGGAGCAACACCTGTTGCATCATCCCATGTTCCTCTAGCTCCACAAGAGCCTCCTCCAAATTTACCATGCGGGTGGTTAATTGAAAGAGGATGAATCTGTGCCCCTGCACAAGAATTGTCCGCAGGACCATAACTTAAAATGACTTGTCTACTTGCTAGGGAATTTGGTTTAAAAAATGTAACCGCAGTATAGTCACCAGCTCCAGTAACAACGTTTGGACTTGTTGGTTCAGACACCATAGTTCTTAGTCCAGAAACCCCAGTTGTACTTAATACTTTTCTGCCATCAGAAGTTTTAAAAGTTGGCTTTGTCCCTGTGAAAATAAGATCGTGATTATTCCCTGATAAATCAAACCAGCGATCAGTTGTAATAGAATGTTGATTATTAGCATCTAGGTTTAATTTGAGCCCATTTGTTATGAAAGGAACTACAGAATTACCAGCAAGATCAGTTCCTGAAACAGTTACCGAAGCAAGCTCAAGATTCACTCCTGATGGAACATTCCAATCATAATACCAAATACTTTGAGAAGATGATGTCATTGCTGTATTAGTAACTATTCCTGTTATACTAATTGAAGGGGTAGGAGACATGGCTTCACTAAATGTAGCTGTTATTCTAATGGTATCATATCCCGAAACCATTAGATCTGGATGATCATGAGTTAAAGCAACTGTTGGAGATATTGTATCTGCAATAGCATTCAAATTTACTGTGCTTGTAACCTGAATGGATTCAATGGGGTTTCCAGCTATGTCATAAGTATGACTAACAACACTAATGGTTAATGTCTCAGCTCCAGTGGCAACACCACTAATAGGTACATTTAGCGCATATGTTTTACCATCTGTCACAGATGAATCAGTAACTGTAAAACTAAGTGGAGTGGTGCTCCCCAAAACAGCTGTTCCACCAACAAGACTAAGTACAAAATCTTCTTTAACAATAGCCCCAGAAGCCTGATAATTAGAATATTCACTAAATATATATTCTGTAAATGTTACAGATACAATAGTATTGGTTGCATTTACAGAAATATCATAAATTTTAGAAGATGTATTGTCTATAGTATATGTGATGCTTGTTGTTCCTAAGGTTTGACTGTAATTGTTCCCGGCAAGATCAGTGGCAGAAATAGTAGCTGTAGCCGCAAATGAAAGGTCTATACCATCAGGAACATTCCAATCATAGTACCAAATACTAGTAGTAGAGGCTGTCATTGCAGTATTAGTAACTATCCCGGTTATGTGAATGGTAGGCGATGCAAGCATTGGTTCATTAAAAGTTGCCGTTATTTTAACATTATCATAATCTGAAACGATTAAATCAGGATGGTCATGAGTCAAAGTAACTGTTGCTGCTGTTGTGTCTGGTATGAGGACTACAGTATTACTTGTTTGTGATGCCCATTCATAAGGATTCCCTGCAATATCATATGTGTCTGAAGCAACGTTAACTGTCAAGGCATCACCATTTGCTATTCCTCCTGTGAAGCTAAATCCAAAAGTATATTTTTTGCCATCTGTAAGACCCGTTTCAGTCACTGTCATGCTGCTTGGTGTTGGACTTGTAAGAGTTGCTGTAGTACTACTTATTGTAAGAGTAAAATCTCCAATAGCAACCGTACCAGTTGCTATACTACTGGCATAAGTGTCGAAAAGATATTCTGTATAGATAACCTCAACTTCAGTATTACTACCATTAACAGTTACACTATAAGTTGTAGATGGGGTGTTATCCAAAGTAAATGTAATACTTTCCGTTCCAGAGTAACCATTACCAGCAAGATCAGTTCCTGATACAGTAGCAGTAGCGGCAAACGAAAGATCTACTCCATCTGGGACATTCCAGTCATAATACCAAACACTTGTGGTAGAAGCAGTCATTGCAGTATTGGTTACAAGACTTGATGAAATGTTAAGTGTTGGTGTAGAGGACATTGCTTCACTAAATGCCGCAGTGATTCTAACTGTATCATAATCTGATACTATAAGATCAGGATGATTTTGAGAGAGTGTAACCGTAGGTGATATCACATCAGCAGTTGCCTTAAATGTGCCAATATAAATTCCCTCTCCATAGGTCGATGCAACAACCCGATTATCTGATGCACTAGCCCCTCGATACTGAAGATCATTTACCCTAACATCAGTCATTCCGTTATAGGATTGACTCCAAGTGGGACTTGCTGAGGAGAGAAAATTTGTTGTCTTCCATACACCAAGATCAGTTCCTATAATTACCTCTTCTGTTTCAAAAGGATTTTGTAAAATAGCCCAAACAGGAAGATCAGGCAGGTTCCCTTCTTTTGGCGCCCATGATCCACCTCCATCTGTTGAATAATAAATATTTTCAACTCCGTAATTGTAAAAGGTTGCAAATATTTCAGATTCACTAGCCCCTATATGAATATCTGATACACTCCCTATATAGTCCGCTATTTGTGTTATCGTGGGGGATGCATTAGCAGTTGCTATTTTTAAAATCTTTCCATTGTTAAGTCCAACAAAAAGAGTGGTCGAAGTAGTTGTATGAGTTGAAATCTCAAAACTTGTTGGTTTCCCACCATAAGCATTGATATCAATTGTAGAACTAGTATGTGAAGCAGTCAAATCAAACCATCTTCTAATTTTATAATCTGTAGGGCCATAAGTTGTCGCATTGGCATATAAAATATCCAAATTTGAATCAAGTCCCATCTCATTAATAAAACTGCCTTCATCACCAGCATAATTGCTTGCATCATTAGAATTTGAAATAAATTTAAATCCCCAATTGGTCGTTAGATTATAAAGAAAAATACGCTCATTATACACATAATTACCGATGACATAAGTAGTTGATACTTGATCAACAAATGAATAAGCTCCATCTCCTCCATAGATTGAATAGCCAGGAACCGTTTGAGTAACAGTTGCTCCCCAACTAGCTATATTGTTCCAAGTACTTGGTTGACCTGTTAATAAATAGGTTCCATTGTCTTGAGTTCCTCCAATTATGAAATCTTTAGCATACCCCTGAGGAGTTTGTGCAACCCTATAAAACTGAGTGGTTATGTAATCTTTTTCTTGATCAGTGAATGTACTCGTAGTGGTTGCTGAAACAAGTGAACTACAATAGGATACACCTCCATCTGAAACAACAATCGCTTGGTCATTATTACCAGGGCGAAAATAGATTCCATGTTGATCTGCATGTACTAGAGAAACAGGGAGAGCATTCATACCAGGGTTATTAGACCATTTTGAAATTTGGGTCCAACTATTCCCTCCATCTGCAGATCTAAATAAATTTATTCCTCCAACATAAACTATATTTTCATTACTGGGATCTGTTTCAATCTCTAAATCATATCCAGACTGCCCTCTTGTAAAATCAGTTGCAGAAATGCGATTATCAGCATCATTAGGCTCGTTAAGTTTTGTTGTGGTTGAAAACTTATCAGTAGTTACATATATTTCGGCTCCATCATCTGCATCCTTTAAGAGAATGTAAAATTTATTTCCATTTGTAGGGCTTGGTTCTATTTCGATCCTACGTTCTCTCCCAGCAGTTGTACCTGAATAGGTTGGAGGATTATGTCTAGTGAAATTAGTCCCATCAGTACTTGAATAATAAGCTCCTCCGCCTCCCCTTTGGTTACTGATAGTACTCAGCCAGATCTCATTTGTGGAAGGATGAATCTCTATATCATTAACATTTTCTGGATTTGTGGTGCCCTCTTGAACTACATCAGCTACTTTACTCCAATTTGTACCATTGTCAGTAGATTTATATAGCCCCCAATCTTTTTTTGCATTAACTCCTCCCATAAATGTATTTATCCCAATATCTGTCTCACCGTTCCAGCCAACACCTATAGCTGCAAAAATTATTGTGTTATCCGCATTAGAATTATTGTCTGAATCCCAAATTACAAGATCATTGACATAAAATTGTCCATCGATAGTATGTTGAGAACCTCCCCCAGCTACCTCTGTCGACATTGAAGTTTTACTATGTCCCAAAACACGTGTCCAATTTGCTCCCCCATCTGTGGATCTATAGACTCCATTTCCTAAAGCATCGTCTCCAGTATATGATTCCCCTGTTCCCAAAAACATTTGAGTGTGACTGTTTGGATTTTGTTTAATGACAGAAACTGCAAGATTCCCTGGAACACCAGTAACTTTTGTCCATGAAACTTGTGAGGCATTGTCTATATCCTCATTTTTAAATAACCCCCCACTAACCCCGCCAGCAAAAACTCTATCATAACTGGGAGCGTCTGATAAATCCCAAAGAGCGCCCCTTGTTCTACCCCCTTGATCATTTGGTCCGATAGAAACCCAAGGATTATCTCCTGATTCACCAGGCACTTTCCCCGCTAGAACTGTTGAGGAATATTTACTTTTATTAGGTATTCTTTTACTTTGAAGTTCATCAAATAACTCATATTTCTTGTTTGTCGGAGGATATCCTAAATATGGATTCATGGTTAATTCATATACATCAGCAAAATAAGGGTTGGGTGGAAGACCTTTGGCTTTTCTCTCTTTTTTACTTAAAAACTTGGTAGTTTTATAAGGGCTATTATCCAAAAAATATTTATGCCTTTCTTTAGGGCCCATAACATTTGACGCAACAAAGAAAACCAAAGTCAGGCTAGGAATTAGCCTTTTAAAAAATTTAGAAAATTGTTTCTTTTTCAAAATCTTAAGTTCTAATTTGGAACACTATCCGGTTGAAATCTATCAAAATAAATTCTGTCATACTTAAACTTAAATGATTGTCGAAAAATCTTATCCCCTTCGACATATTCTATGTAATGATCTCGCTCACCGTCTTTATCATGATATACCCATGATCCATCTTTGATTCCAGATTTATAGATTCCTCTTTTTTTAACCTTCCCACTTTCATAATAATACTTCCACACACCTTCCTTCTTTCCATTAACTAGGTATCCATGACTCTCAACATTTCCATTATCATGATAAAAAGTAGATTTTTTCTGGGCGTTCAAACCAAAACTGAAAAAAAATAATACGATTATTGCCTTAACGTTCATTACCATTTTAAAAATTGATAGAACGTTAAATTTAATAAAAAGAAACTTTACTCGCTTATAAGAATTAGTTTTTCTTGCCTTCCATTAATGTAACGAAAACCATCTTCCCCGTAAAAACCTGCTTCTTCTAACATAACCCTTATGTCTTTCTTCCACTGCGGAATATAAACTTTTGTGTTTAGCTCAATCGCATAAGAAGTATTTAACTGAAGTGGGTAATCTCCCCTTATTGGAACTCCCTGTTGTGAATCCCACATGCCAAAAGTTGTGCCTGCAGAATGACCAAAAGTTCCTAGGGGGTGAGTATAAATTTGTGGCCTAAGACCTTCTTTTTTAGCCTCAGCTAAAGACTTTTTTAGTGTTTCATTGCCACTAACCCCAAGCCCAAAATTGCCAGTAAATATATCTTGTACTCTATTGCCTTGGTCAAGAGCGTCATTTAAAAAATCAGGAGCGTCTTTTTCTTCTGGGAACAATACATAGGCAAGCTGCTGACAATCTGTGTTAAGACTTAAATATGAAATTCCGAAATCACAATGCAGAAGATCTCCATATTGAATGACATCATATTTTGACTGTCCATCAAATGCGTATAGATCACTATTGTCACTTCTTTGAACATCGATAGTTGGGTGAAACCACGTATCTAATCCTAACTTTAAAACCTTTTCTCTCATCCACCACACAACATCATCTGTAGTTGTCTCACCAACTTTAATCACTTTGCTTGAGAAAGCTTCTTTAATAATCGAGTGTGTTATCTCAACAAGTTGACTAAACAAAATCATCTCAAAATCTGTTCTTGTTTCAATCCAAGAAATAGCTAACTTTTCTGCTGAAACAATTCGCCTTTGATAATCATTTGGGAGAGCATTTTTTAATCCCTCATAATCAGTTTTAACAAGTCCGTCGGCAAGAGCAAAATGTTCAGATACATTAACCCCTATTGTATTTGGTTTTTTTGAAATAATATAATCTGCTAAAGCTTTCCACTGATTAGGTTCTTTCTCTTTATCCCAAATAGAAGGAATTAATTTGCCAAAAGGGTATCTAGTAATTGCAACTCTTTCAACAATATTAGTTTCCTTATCTAATGAAAAAACCAGTATGGTTCTTCTTCTAGCATTAAGCCATGTTGCCGGCAAAAGCGTTTTTATGACGGGGTCTTCATTATATTCCCTTGTGATAATAACCCACATATCAAGATTTGATTTTGACATGAGTTGAGGCAAAAGATTATCTAGACGATCTTTTTGAATTTTATCAATTATTTCAGCTCTAGATTTTAACGGTAATATTTCTTGAGAGATCCCGCTAGCAAAAAAAGCGAATAGAATTATTTGAAGAAAAAAAAGCCTCATTAGTTTAATTTTGGTGGCCCAGGAAGTATTCTAGGCTGATATACAGGGTTCGTTTTATTAACTTTGAAATCTTTCTTTACCTCTTCAACTAATTTTTTGTCAGTATATAAATCTGCCATCGTCATCCCAAGGGCTTTAGCTGCATATACCATCCCTTTATGCCCAATAGACATTCCACTACAAGCAACAACTGCCCATGAATGCCATGGCCCATCTTTTGCAGAAATAGTAGCTCGCATACGAATCACTGGAACTATTTGACTTACATCACCAACATCAGTTGATCCTCCTTGAGCTGGTTTTGTTTCCCTTAATTTTTGGACACTCCCATCAATTCCTTTTTCTTCTTTTCCTGTTTCCCTGAGAATTGTATTAGCATATTCTACTTCATCATCTGTAAAAGTTATAGAGCCTAATTTTTCTAGATTTTTTTGCATTGCAACTTGTCCTGTTCTGTTAACCTGTATCTCATAAATTCCAGAAATAAGTTCCATTTCATAATTTACATCAGCCATAAGCGCTGCCCCTTCAGCAATTTTCTTTGCTCTATCATATAAAACATCAACTCTAGATCGATCATTTTCCCGAAGACGAGTCCAAATTTGAGCATAATCAGGAACAACATTTACCACATCTCCAGCTTTTTCAACATGGTAATGAATTCTTGCTGTTGGATTGATATGTTCCCTGTAATAGTTAAGTCCCGTAGTATAAAGCTCTAATGCATCAACAGCGCTCTTCCCATTCCAAGGATCAGAGGAAGCATGCGATGCGCTACCATAAAATTTTAATCTAAAATCTACTAGCGCCTTGCTGCTTTGCGTTTCAGAAACAATTTCATCTCCTGGGTGCCAATCCATACAAACGTCCAAATCATCAAATAATCCTTCTCTTGCCATCCATACTTTTGCAAATATTGTTTCCTCTGCGGGAGTACCAAAGAATATTACAGTCCCCTTTAAATCACCTTTTTCTATTTGCTCCTTTATAGCAACTGCTGCAGCTAAACTTGCCGTACCAAACAAATTGTGCCCACAACCATGACCTGCCCCACCAGGCACTCTTGCTTCTCGAATAGGTTGCCGTTTTTGGGAAATTCCAGCATTGGCGTCAAATTCACCCAATATCCCAATTATTGGTCTACCTGATCCATAAGAAGCAGTAAAAGCCGTTTCAATATCTGCAACTCCTGTTTTTACTTGAAATCCATTTTTCTTAGCATACTCAATCAAATATCCAGATGATTTATATTCTTGTAATGAAGTCTCAGCTGCTTCCCAAATAAGATCACTTGTATGGATCATCTCATTTTTTTGGCTTTCTACTGATGCAATAATTGAATTTTTTATTTTATTAATATTCTGAGAAATTGAAAGTTTAGGAACAATCATTAGAATAGATAATAAAAACAGATTTAGTATATTTTTGTTTGTCATTTTATTTATGTTACTCTCTCATAATAAAATAAATATACATCTTAATTTTCGGTTAAAAAATTTTGATAATTGTTAATAAAAATATTTATGTGTTAACTCTTATATAATGCCAAAAAAAAAAAATTATCTATATTAGGTGTACCTTTTCTTAATATTGATTTGGTTTATGGTTAATTAAAGCCCGCGTTCTTTTAGAACGTGGGTTTTTCATTCTCTCGTTTTTATGAATAAGAATTATTTTATACTCCCTATTGCTTTATTTTCTCAAATTCTTTTTTCACAAGACCTAATTACTGATAGGCCAGATCAAACAGAAAGTGCAGTAGTTGTTGGAGACAAAAAAATTCAAATAGAGAGCGGTATTTTAAATCAAGAAAATAGTGGTGGTGAAAAAAATTTATCAATTCCGACAAATCTTTTTAGGTATGGAATATCTCAAAAAATTGAGCTTAGATTGAATCTAGAACACTCAGATAAAAAAAATTACGGCATTGAGAGTATCGAGATAGGCAGTAAAATTAATCTCAACAAAAATCAAAATTCGTTAACTAAAATTGCTCTTTTATCACACTTGCTTTTACCAAAAAAAGAAGAAAATCTTGGTATAATGAATTTGATCTCCATCTCTCATGATCAAATCAAAAATTTATCTATTGGATACAATTTAGGCTACACACATTTCATGAATCAATCTGGATCTTTAAAATATAGTATTGCTTTTGGGACAAGCCTTTCTGAAAAAATTGGGTTTTTTATTGAAACTTATGGAGAAATTGAAAAATCAGAAATGCCAATATCAAATTTTGATTCTGGTTTTACTTATCTTGTTAAAGATAATTTACAAATTGATATCTCCTTTGGACTTGGAATTAATAACCAAATGAATTTCCAATCTATAGGTGTCAGTTGGAAATCAAAAAAAAACAAAACTCAAACAAAAAAAACAAATTAAAAATTTTCTTATGAAAGATATGCTAGTAAAACTCTATGAGCTGCCAGAAAAATGTTTGGAATTAGATAAACTAAAAAAGGATATAACTTTCAGAAGACCTCTTGCAGCTGAAAAATCAATTCTATGCGATTGGGTGAAAAAAAATTTTGGAGATGGATGGAAAAGTGAAGTGGATGTGTCTTTTTCAAAACAACCAATTTCAACTTTTTTTGCTATTGAAAATAAAAAAATTATTGGTTTTGCAACCTATGAAGCAGCATACCTTAATTTCCTAGGTCCAATGGGAGTTTTAAAAAATAAAAGAAAGAAAGGTTTAGGGAAATCACTTCTCTATTTAGCACTTTCTGCTATGAAAGAAATGGGTTATGCCTATGCAGTAATAGGAGGCGTAGGTCCTGCAGAGTTTTATTCAAAAACTTTCAACGCAAAATTAATTGATGGATCTGATCCGGGAATTTATAAAGGATTACTGAGTGATGTCCCAGTATAGTAATGAATCTGATTCCAAATTATTAAAAAAATTTGGCTATAAGCAAGATCTAAAAAGATCCATGAGGAGGTTCTCTTCATTTGCTATTTCTTTTTCTTTAATTTCTATTTTAACTGGAATTTCAGCAAACTTTCACTATGGCTATACACAGGTCCAAGGCTTTGTAATATTTTCATGGCTGCTTGTTTTTTGTGGCCAATTTTTAGTTGCGCTTGTTATGTCAGATCTTGCAGTGAGATACCCATTATCAGGCTATGGTTATCAGTGGGCATCAAGACTAGTTAATTCAAAATTGGGTTTTGCTACAGGTTGGCTGCTTTTAATGCAATTCCTTACTGGCTTTCCAGGAATATGTAAAGCTCTGGGTATTATTTTAAGTGACTTTTTTCTGCAATTTTTATCATTTGAAATCAATAGTACTCTTATAGCAATTGGATTTATATGGATTATCGCTTTTATTCATAAAAGGGGGATAAAAATTGTCTCCCATATAAATAATCTTGGAGTAATAACTGAAATCATTGGAGTTGTTATTGTAATTCTGCTGCTATCCTATTTCTTGAATGAAAATACA
>CETM01203353.1_pt1 | contig 11457 bp, 7 predicted proteins | sample 361451 | NCBI WGS metagenome assembly CETM01 (sample SAMEA2622690, study PRJEB7988) | marine metagenome | isolation source: saline water (ENVO:00002010), including
ATTGTGGTTCCGGCTGTCGTGGGTTCGATCCCCATCATCCACCCCATTACCCATCCCTTCTGAAGTGCCTTAATCTCTGCATATGCAGGGTCTCCCTATATCCAGGTTCGCGACCAGCGGTCACGAGTCTTTTTCGTATATCTGATTTTCATGTGTCTGGTTGCGCGCCAAAGGTGTCGTGTCCGGGGCGTCGCGTCTTGGGCGCCATATCCGCAAGGTGTCAGGGGTGTTGTTTTCAATGCCCTGAGTCCAAGGTTTTTGCCGCAATCCCCCTTGTAACAGGCAACAGCGCCCCCATAGTCATGGCATCGCGCTTGCCAGCGTGCATCGGGGTTCTTAGAATTGATCCCCTTTGACCATTCAACGCTTTTTCGAACGCCCCAGTGGTAGAGGACTATTCATGCAAGTTTCCGTCGAAACGACCTCCCAGATCGAACGTCGCGTCAAGGTTCAAGTGCCAGCGGCTGAGATCGACCAGGCCGTCGAGGCTCGCCTCAAGGACACCGCCAAGAACGCTCGCCTGAATGGCTTCCGCCCCGGCAAGGTGCCGATGGCCGTGGTCCGCCAGCGCTATGGGCAAGATGCGCGCAATGAAGTGGTGGGCGAGGTGATGCGTGAGCGTTACGTTCAGGCGATTACTCAGGAAAACCTCAACCCGGCGGGTTACCCGCAGATCGAGCCGACCGTCAATGAAAGCGGTCAGGATCTCGAGTTCGTCGCCACGCTGGAGATTTATCCGGAAGTCGAGCTGGCGAGCATCGAAGGCGCCGAAGTCGAGCGTCCGGTGGTCGAGGTGACAGATGCCGACGTCGAGCAGATGATCGAGACGCTGCGCAAGCAGAATGCCTCCTGGGCCGAGGTCGATCGTGCCGCCGAAGACGGCGATCAGGTCACTCTCGACTTCCAGGGCTTCCTGGGCGACGAGCCGTTCGAAGGCGGCAGTGCCGAGAACCATGACTTGGTGATCGGTTCCGGCAGCTTCATTCCTGGCTTCGAAGAGCAGCTGATTGGTGCCAAGGCCGGTGACGAGACCGAGATCAAGGTGACCTTCCCGGAAGATTATCAGGCCGAGAACCTGGCCGGTCAGGAAGCGACCTTCAAGGTCAAGGTTCATAAGGTCAGTGGTCAAGAGCTGCCGGCGATTGACGAAGCCTTCATCCAGCAGTTCGGTGTTGAAGGCGGCGATGTCGATACCTTCCGCGCCGAGATCAAGAAGAACATGACTCGCGAAGCCGCTCAGGCCGTCGACAACCGCGTCAAGCAGCAGGTTCTGGATGCGTTGAAGAAGGCCAACGACATTCCGGCGCCGCAGGCCCTGGTTCAGCAGGAAACCGACGCTCTCAAGCGTCAGGCCGCTCAGCAGTTCGGTCTGGGTGAAGATTTCGATGTCTCCCAGCTTCCCAACGAGCTGTTCGCCGAGCAGGCCAAGAGCCGTGTTCAGGTCGGTCTGCTTCTGGCAGAAGTCATCAAGGTCCACGAAGCCGATGCGTCTGACGACGAGATCAAGGCCAAGGTCGAGGAGCTGTCTCAGCAGTACCAAGATCCGCAGCAGGTCATCGATTACTACATGAGCAACGACCAGCTCAAGAATCAGCTGAAGTCGTCGATTCTGGAAGAGAAGGCCGTGGCGGTTCTGCTTGAGCAGGCCACTGTGAAGGATGTCGAGATGTCCTACGAGCAGGCTCTGCAGGCGGCCCAGCAGCAAGCTGAAGCGGCCGAGGAAGAAGACAACGACGCCAAGGCGTGATCGACGACGGCATTCGTTGGCAGCCTGGCTTCGGTCGGGCTGCCAAGCATGCTTTACTGTCTCCATGACGCCGCATAGGCGGGGTCGTAATCCAGTCATCGGATGAAGGACGTCACACAATGGGCAACGAGTTCGATATTCAAAACGCTGGCGGCCTGGTGCCGATGGTGGTCGAGCAGAGCGCACGCGGTGAGCGCTCCTACGACATCTACTCGCGCCTGCTCAAGGAGCGTGTGATCTTCCTGGTGGGGCCGGTGGAAGACTACACGGCCAACCTGGTGGTGGCGCAGCTGTTGTTCCTGGAGTCCGAGAATCCGGACAAGGACATTCATCTGTACATCAACTCGCCGGGTGGTTCTGTCACGGCGGGCATGTCGATTTATGACACCATGCAGTTCATCAAGCCGGACGTTTCCACCGTCTGCATCGGTCAAGCGGCGAGCATGGGGGCGCTGCTGCTGACCGGTGGCGCCGCGGGCAAGCGTTATTGCCTGCCGAATTCACGCATGATGATCCACCAGCCGCTGGGTGGTTACCAGGGTCAGGCCACGGATATCGAGATCCACACCAAGGAAATTCTCAGTATCCGTCAGCGTCTTAACCAGATCCTTGCCGACCATACCGGCCAGGATATCGAGACCATTGCCAAGGACACCGACCGTGATAACTTCATGAATGGTGCCCAGGCGACAGAATACGGTCTGATCGATGCCATGCTGGAGAAACGCCCGGCATCCTGATAGCGTGGACGTCATCTCCAGCCACGATATGCAACTCCGGCGGCCCTTAAGGCCGCCGTCCGTAGAGAGGTACGCAAATGGCCGACGGCAAAGGTAAGGACGAGAGCGGCAAGCTGCTGTACTGCTCGTTTTGTGGCAAGAACCAGAACGAAGTTCGCAAGCTGATCGCTGGCCCGTCCGTCTATATCTGCGATGAGTGCGTCGACCTGTGTAACGACATCATCCGCGAGGAGGTCCTCGAGGCCGATGCCGAAAGCGATGAAGATCGCCTGCCGGCACCGCGTGAGATTCGGCACACCCTCGATGATTACGTGATCGGTCAAGACCGCGCCAAGATGGTGCTGTCCGTGGCGGTTTACAATCATTACAAGCGTCTGCGTGCCGAAGTGAAGAGCGAGGAAGTGGAGCTTGGCAAGTCCAATATCCTCCTGATCGGTCCGACCGGCAGCGGCAAGACATTGCTTGCCGAGACGCTGGCGCGCTTGCTCAATGTTCCCTTCACCATCGCCGATGCCACGACCCTCACCGAGGCGGGCTATGTCGGTGAAGATGTCGAGAACATCATCCAGAAGCTGCTGCAGAAGTGTGACTACGATGTCGACAAGGCGCAGAAAGGCATTGTCTACATCGACGAGATCGACAAGATCTCCCGCAAGTCGGATAACCCCTCGATCACTCGGGATGTCTCGGGCGAGGGCGTTCAGCAGGCGCTGCTCAAGCTGATCGAAGGCACCACGGCCTCGGTACCGCCCCAGGGAGGGCGCAAGCATCCTCAGCAAGAGTTCTTGCAGGTCGATACGGGTAACATCCTGTTCATCGTCGGCGGTGCTTTCGCCGGTCTGGACAAGGTGATCCGAGAGCGCGCCGAGAAGGGTGGTATTGGCTTCAATGCCGAGGTCAAGAGCAAGGACGAGAGCAAGGGTGTGGGTGATGTGTTGCTCGACGTCGAGCCCGATGATCTGGTCAAGTTTGGCCTGATTCCCGAGTTCGTGGGTCGCCTGCCGGTCATCGCGACACTCACCGAGCTCTCCGAGGATGCCCTGATCCAGATCCTCACCGAGCCCAAGAACTCGCTTGTCAAGCAGTACGTCAAGCTGTTCGAGATGGAGGGTGTGGAGCTCGACTTCCGTGAAGAGGCGCTGCGTGCCGTTGCCGAAAAAGCCATGGCTCGCAAGACCGGTGCACGCGGACTGCGCTCGATCCTCGAGGCGGTGCTGCTCGATACCATGTACGAGATTCCGTCGCTTGAGGGTGTCACCAAGGTGGTGATCGACGACTCCGTGATTCGCGGTGAGAGCGAGCCGCTGCTGATCTACTCCCAGCAGGAAGACAGCAAGGTGGCGGGCAAAGACGGCTAAGGCCGTTCCCCTCCGGAGCAGGGGCCGCATCTGCGGCCCCTTTTTTTCGCGCTCTTTTGTCCTGGTGGCCCGCCGCCGCGCTTGTAAAGAGCGCCCGTTGCCCCCATCACCTGTTCAATCATTCGAGCATTGAGGAACGTCTGCGATGCAGCAGAACGCCGAACAGACCCAGAGTCTGCCCCTATTGCCGCTTCGCGATGTGGTGGTTTACCCGCAGATGGTGATTCCGCTGTTCGTGGGGCGAGAGAAGTCCATTCAGGCGCTTGAGGCGGCCATGGCTGCCGACAAGCGCATCCTGCTCGTCGCCCAACGTGAAGCCGGTCAGGACGAGCCCGATACCAGCGACCTGTTCGCGGTGGGTACCGTCGCCGAGATCATGCAGCTGCTGAAGTTGCCCGATGGCACCGTGAAGGTGTTGATCGAAGGCGCCGCTCGCGCCGATGTCGGTGATATCACCGTGGTCGACGAGGGTTATAGCCGCGCCGAGGTGACCCTGCGCGAAAGCGAGCCGCTCACCGAGCGAGAGCAGGAGTCGCTGGTGCGCGTGCTGCTCAATCAGTTCGAGCAGTACGTCAAACTGTCCAAGAAGGTCCCCAATGAGGTGCTCAACTCTCTGTCCGGGATCGAAGACCCCAGCCGGTTGGTCGATACTATCTGTGCCCACCTGTCGCTGAAAATTGGCGACAAGCAGCAGCTCCTCGAGATGGATCGGGTGCGTGATCGTATCGAGCATCTGATGGCGCTGATCGAGTCTGAAATCGATCTGCTGCAAGTCGAGAAGCGCATCCGGTCGCGGGTCAAGGACCAGATGGAGAAGTCGCAGCGCGAGTACTATCTCAACGAGCAGATGAAGGCCATCCAGAAAGAGATGGGCGAGCTCGACAACGTGCCCAATGAGGCCGAGAAGTACGAGCAGGCGATCGAAGAATCCGGCATGCCCGACGAGGCGCGCGAGAAAGCCACCCAGGAGCTTGGCAAGCTTAAGATGATGGGGCCGACCTCTGCCGAGGCGACGGTGGTGCGTTCCTATCTCGACTGGCTGATCGCGGTACCCTGGAAGAAGCGCACCCGGGTCAAGCATGACCTGCTGCGGGCCCAGAAGGTCCTCGACGAAGACCACTACGGGCTCGAGGAGGTCAAGGAACGTATTCTCGAGTATCTGGCCGTCCAGAAACGTGTCAAGAAGCTCAAGGGCCCGGTGCTATGCTTGGTGGGGCCGCCCGGCGTAGGTAAGACCTCTCTGGGGCAGTCGATTGCTCGAGCGACCAACCGCAAGTACGTGCGACTGGCGTTGGGTGGTGTGCGTGACGAATCCGAAATCCGCGGCCACCGCCGTACCTATATCGGCTCGCTGCCGGGTAAGGTGGTACAGCGGATGAGCAAGGCTGGGGTCAAGAACCCGCTATTCCTGCTCGATGAAGTCGACAAGATCGGCATGGACCATCGTGGTGACCCGTCGTCTGCATTGCTTGAGGTGCTGGATCCGGAGCAGAACGACAAGTTCAGCGATCACTACCTCGAGCTTGATTACGATCTGTCCGAAACCATGTTCATCTGCACGGCCAACTCGATGAATATTCCGGGCCCGTTGATGGATCGTATGGAGATCATTCGTCTGCCGGGCTACACCGAAGACGAGAAGTTGGCGATCGCCAAGCGTTATTTGATCCCCAAGCAGCTCAAGGCAAATGGCCTCAAGGACGACGAGCTTTCCTTCGGGGATGATGCGGTGCTGGAGTTGATTCGCTACTACACCCGAGAGGCGGGCGTGCGCGAGCTGGAGCGTCAGGTGGCGAAGGTCTGTCGCAAGGTGTTGCGTGAACGTATCGAGGCGCAGGGTAAAGAAGGCGCTCAGGCACCCCAGCAGCTTGGTGCTGAAGGCATCGAGCGCCACGCCGGTGTGCGTCGCTTCAGCTATGGGCTCGCCGACCAGGAAGATCAGGTCGGGCGCGTCACTGGGCTTGCCTGGACATCGGTGGGTGGTGAGCTGCTGACCATCGAGTCCGTGCTGACTCCGGGCAAGGGCCGGATCAACAAGACCGGCTCTCTCGGTGATGTGATGAAGGAGTCGGTGAGTGCCGCGCAGACCGTGGTGCGTGCTCGGGCCAAGGCGCTGGGCATCGATTCCGAGCGCTTCGAGAAGGAAGACCTGCATATCCACGTGCCCGAGGGGGCTACGCCGAAGGATGGTCCCAGTGCCGGCATCGCCATGGTCACTGCCATGGTTTCTGCCTTCACCGGACGCGCGGTCCGTTGCGACGTGGCAATGACCGGCGAGGTCAATCTGCGCGGCGAGGTAATGCCGATCGGCGGCCTCAAGGAGAAATTGCTGGCCGCTAGGCGCGGTGGTATAAAGACCGTGCTAATTCCCGAGGAAAATCGTCGAGACCTCAAGGAAGTGCCGGACAATATCAAGGAAGCATTGGATATTCGTCCTGTGCGTTGGATCGATGAGGTGCTAGAGGTTGCTCTCGCCGAAAAGTCTACCCTCGAATCTGATGAAAATCGTCCGGATGATTCTGCTTCTTCTCAGACGGTGATCAGCACTCACTAGTGGCGATTTTTATCCCCATGCCAAGGACGAAACCTTGGCATGGTGGGGCTTGGGACCAATAGTTGCTTGACGATCTTTTGCGGCATTGCTATAAATTACGCTTTGCTGTGATCGTTTAAGTCGCCTCAAGATAGCGCCGATTTCCAGTAATTTCTGAAACAGTCAAGGGGTGAAGTGTGAACAAATCCGAGCTGATCGAAGCCATTGCCGCGTCTGCCGATATTCCCAAGGCGGCTGCAAGCCGTGCGCTCGACGCCATGGTCGATAGCGTCACTGAAAGCCTGAAGCAGGGTGATTCCGTCTCTCTGGTAGGGTTTGGCACTTTCTCCATCAAGGAACGTGCTGCGCGCACCGGCCGTAACCCGCAGACCGGTCAGCCGATCGAAATCAGTGCCGCCAAGGTGCCTAGCTTCAAGGCAGGCAAGGCGCTCAAGGATTCCGTCAACTGAGACGCTGGGCTTTGCCTGGCGGACTGACGGTCCTCTGTATGGCGCATCGCTCAGCGGTGCGCCTTTTTATTGGGCGCGATTCCCGTGGTGTCCTGGACGCAGCGCTGAGGCGCCGCCCCTGAGACATGACGCTCGAGGCAGCACTTATGGCATTGAGGCATGTCACTTGAGTCATAGCACTTGAGTCATGGCACTGTGCCGATAGCGCTTGATGCAAAGTCTCTGAGTCACGGTTGCCCCAGGCCCGTACCAGGCGCCTATAATGAAACGTTTTTTCTGCCAATCTCCAGCCGAGGCCAGTAATGCTGCAACGTATTCGGGACCGCTCCACCAGCTGGGGCGCCAAGATCATCATCGGTGCGGTGATCGCGACCATGGCCCTTTTCGGGGTCGACTCTCTGGTCGGCCTGCTGTCATCCGGGGGGGATGATGTCGCCACCGTCAATGGGCAGTCGATCACCCGCCAGCAGGTCGAAATGGAGGTGCAGCGCGCGATCCGCAGTGGTCAGGTGCCGCCAGAGCAGGAGCGTCAGCTGCGTGGGCAGGTGCTCGATCAACTGATCCGTACCTCATTGCTGGATCAATACGCAGAGAAGGGCGGCCTGCATCTCTCCGAGAGTCAGCTCGATAACCTGATCGTGACGCTGCCTGAATTCCAGGACCAGGAGGGCAACTTCTCCCGGGAGTTGTTCAAGAACCGTCTGGCCAGCGCCGGCTATACACCGCTGGCGTTTCGGGCGCAGCTGCGCGATGACATGCAGCGTCAACAGCTGCAGCAGGGGCTTTCCGCTAGCGAGTTCATGCTCGATGACGAGCAGCAGCAACTGGCGGCTCTGCAAAACCAGACGCGTCGCTATCGCTACCAGCAGCTCGATGCCTCGGACCTAGCTGAGGCGCCGCAAGTCAGCGAGGCGGACCTGGAGGCCTATTACCAGGATCACCGTGATGATTACCAGCGTCCGGAGCAGGTGAGGCTGGCCTACCTGGTGCTCGATCGTAGTGAGTTGGCCGATCAGGTCGAGGTGGACGAGGCGCAGTTGCGCTCGCTCTATGCTGAGCGAGCCAGTGAAGCCGAGCGTCGTGTCTCGCATATCATGCTGACCTTTGGCGATCAGCGCAGTCGAGAAGAGGCGGTTGCACGTCTCGAGAAGGTCGAGCAACGTCTGGCCGCCGGTGAATCCTTCGCCTCGCTTGCCCAAGAGGTGTCGGATGATACGTCGACTAGCGATAGCGGCGGCGATCTGGGCGTGATTAGCCGCGGCTTCTTCGGCGAAGCCTTCGAGAATGCCGTGTATTCTCTGGACCAGGGGCAGGTGTCGGATATCGTCGAAACCGACAACGGACTGCACCTGCTCAAGGTCACTGAGATCGAGATTCCGTCCTTCGAGGATCTGCGTGGTGAGTTGCGCGACCAGGCAGCGCTTGCCGACGTGGATGACCTTTTCAATGAGCGTGTCCAGCAGCTGATTGATGAAAGCTTCGCTGCCGATGACCTGGCGAGTATCGCCTCGGATGTTGGTGTCGAGCTCCAGACCAGCGACTGGGTGTCGGCCGACGGCGCCGAAGGTGTGCTGGCCGAGCCTGGGGTAATGGATGCCGCGTTCACGCAGGACGTGCTCGAGGAAGGCTTCAACAGTGAGGTGATTGAGCTGGATGAGGACCGCCGTTTAGTGCTGCGTGTGCGCGATCATCGTCCGGCAACCACGCTGGCCCTTGATGAGGTGCGCGAGCGCGTGTCTGCTGCGGTCGAGAGGCTCAAGGTGCAGCAGGCGCTGACGTCACTTGCCAAGGAGCGTGTGGCTGCGCTGCGTGATGGCTCGGCACAAGTCGCCGACTGGCAGCAGGTCGAGTCTGCTACACGTCAGAATGGCGGCGATGTGCCCGCGGCGGTGAACGCGCTGGCCTTCCGGTTGCCGAATCCGGAAGGTGAAGCGCCGGTGTATGGCCAGACTGCCGTCCAGAACGGTGTGGCGCTGGTGGCCTTGGATGCCGTGCAAGAGGGCGAGGCGTCCGATGCGACCGAGTCTCGAGTGGCTCAGCTGGTCGAGCGCCTGCGCGCGCAGGCTGCGGTCAGCGGGCTGCTCGAGCAGCTGCGCAACGATGCCGAGATCGAGCGCCTATAGTTAGGGTTGCCGGATAGCATGACCCGGCGCTTATCCGCGCATGTAAAAACGCGACCCGCTGGGGTCGCGTTTTTTTGTGGGCTTGGTTTTTGTTGGCTGCATGCGTTGATGTTTTAGTGACTCGTCAGTGCTCGGTCGGTGGTTGGGCTTCGGTCAATGGCGAGTCGGAAGTAAACGCCGTTTTATGGAAGTCGCTGGCGGCCGCCACCTCGGCCAGGCCAATTTCCTCGGGAGTGGGGGCTTCGCCACCGGCTAGGACCTGCAGCACGGTATGGACGCCCTGAGACAGAGACTCCAGGTGATAGCCGCCTTCGAGTACCAGTGCGAGCCTGCCTTCGCAGTGCTGATCGGCCAGTGATCGAACGATCTCGGTCATGGCGGCAAAGCCCTCGTAGCTCACGTTCAGGCACAGGTCGAGGCGATGCGCATCGAAGCCGGCCGAGACCAGGATCAGGTCCGGCTGGAACCAGGCAGCGGCAGGCACCAGGATGTCGCGAAAGGCCCGCAAGATGGCTTTGTCGCCCGCACCACCGGGAAGTGGCACATTGACGGTGGTGCCTTCGCCGAGGCCGGCGCCCACCTCTTCCAGTTGGCCCGACCCCGGGTAAAAGGGCGCCGCGCGATGGGTATCGAACAGCATGACGTCTGGCGATGCCCAGAAAATGTCTTGCGTACCATTGCCATGATGGGCATCCCAGTCGACGATCAGGACACGCTCAATTCCCAGCTCATGCTGAGCATGGGCGGCGGCGACCGCTACGTTGTTGAAGAAACAGAAGCCTCGGGAGCGGGCCGGTTCGGCGTGATGTCCTGGTGGGCGGCAGAGTGCAAAGGCGCTTTGGGCTCGACCCTTACAGACGGCTTCCACTGCCGCTACAGCGGCGCCGGCGGCGACCTCGGCGGCTTCGATGCTGCCCGGTGATACGGCAGTGGTGTCGACGTCGAGCCAGGCATGCTTGCCGCGCATGCGCTCGATTTCCCTCAGGTGGGCACTGGTGTGTACGCGCCCTAGTTGCTCGAGAGTGGCCGGCGCTGAGGTCTCGAACCTCAGGCCCGGAATGGGCTCGGCATCAAGGCGCTCCATGATGGCCGTTATCCGGCCGGGGTGCTCGGGGTACTTCCATTGAATCGCCAAGCCATTGAGTATCTCCCTGACTCGGCGATCCAGGCGCCCTGGCAAGAAAGGATCCTGGATATCGGGTTGATGATTAAGCATGCGGTCGTCATTGATCACCAGCACTGAGCGGTCGCCGATCACGAGCAATCTCCGTCATGTTAGATAGTGCCCGCCCCGGGCGCCGGGAGGGCTGCTTGCTTCAGTGTCGTCCTCTCTTGCGTCTCAGGCAATTCGGCGTGTCTGCTGCGCAGGGCTTGTCAGTCATCAAGAGGGGGGCGATCTGATGAAGCGGGCAAAAATGTTATAAAGTAACGTTGCCGTGCTTGCTACATGTCTACCAACGTCATCGAGGACTCGCGCCCGTGCCTTCTCCATTGCTTTCATCCGTTTCTCGTTCACCTGCTGCTCGCTCAAGCACGCCGCTCGCGGGTATTCCCGTGCATGTGATTACCGGGTTTCTCGGCAGTGGCAAGAGCACGCTGATTCGCCACCTGCTGGCCCACAAGCCTGCCGATGAGCGCTGGGTCGTGGTGATCAACGAGTTCGGCCAGGTCGGTATCGATCAGGCCATGTTCGAAGAGCGTGAAGATGTGGTGGTCAAAGGATTGCCGGGCGGCTGTCTGTGTTGCCAGTTGGCCTTCGTGCTGCAGGCGTCGCTGGTGAATCTGCTGCATCGCCATCGTCCTGATCGGCTGATCATCGAGCCTTCGGGACTCGGCCACCCCGCGGGCCTGCTGGACTTGCTGCGCAGTGAGGCCTTCGCCGAGGTGCTGGAGGTGCGCGCTATCATTGCGCTGCTGGATCCACGCCGGCTCGATGATCCGCGTTCACGAGAGCACGACACCTTTCGCGATCAGCTGGCGATGGCTGATGGCGTGGCGCTTACCATGACCGATCTGGCTTCGGATCGGCAGTACCAGAAAGCCCTGGCGTATCTTGCCGATCTATGGCCTGCCAAGCGCTGGATCGAGGCGGCGCCACACGGGCAGCTGTCGGTGTCGCGTTTGCTCGGTCAGCCGGTTCATAAGGATGACTCGACGGGGGCTTCTGAACATCAAGCCAAGAGCGCCTCGATACCGTCCCGAGCGGGGGTGCACTCCGGCGCTCATGACGGACAGGCTGCGGTCATGCTGGATACGTTCGCCTATCGTGAGCCCGCTCCTGGCGTGCCGGTATGCGACGAGGGCGGATCGCTTGGCTTTCGCAGCCTGGGGTGGCGCTTTCATGCAAGCGAGGTGTTTTCGTTGGATGCGTTGGCGCAGCTGCTGGCGTCGTTGCCTGCGGCGCTGCGCATCAAGGTGGTGGTACACACCGAATCAGGCTGGAAATGCTACAACCGGGCCGCGGGGCGGGTGACGTTGACGGCAGC
>CETM01201683.1_pt1 | contig 11456 bp, 7 predicted proteins | sample 361451 | NCBI WGS metagenome assembly CETM01 (sample SAMEA2622690, study PRJEB7988) | marine metagenome | isolation source: saline water (ENVO:00002010), including
CAAGAAATATTACAAACAATGGGCCTTCGTTCATTTACCCCACTCGTAACAGCCTGTCCTGGATGCGGAAGAACAACAAGTACGGTTTTTCAGGAGTTGGCCGAAAATATTCAGGCTTATGTGCGCGGTCAAATGCCGATATGGCGTAAGAAATATATCGGAGTTGAAGATATGAATCTTGCTGTAATGGGTTGCATTGTTAATGGGCCTGGCGAAAGCAAACATGCGGATATTGGTATAAGTCTTCCGGGTACGGGAGAGAATCCTTCCGCACCTGTTTTTATTGATGGAGAAAAGACAGTCACTTTAAAAGGAGAGAATATTGCTGATGATTTTAAAAAGATTGTAGATGATTATGTAAAAAATAAATATGCGATTAAACAAGGATAAAAATGGCAGAAGAGAAAATATACAGAGTACCTAATAACCATAATCACGCATTTATTGATACTAATAAATATCAGGAAATGTATACACGCTCGATTAATAAATCAAATATTTTTTGGGAGGAGCAAGCAGAAAAGTTTCTAACTTGGTTTTCAAAGTGGGATAGTGTTCAACAATGGGACTATGACAATCTTGATATTAAGTGGTTTACTAATGCCAAATTAAATGTAAGTTATAATTGTCTTGATCGTCATCTCAAAGAACGCGGAGATCAAGTTGCAATTATTTGGGAAGGCGACGAACCCGATCTCGATAAATATATTACCTATAAAGAATTGCATGCAGAGGTTTGTAAGTTTGCCAATGTTCTGAAATCACGTGGCGCCAAAAAAGGCGATTGTATTTCTATTTATATGCCAATGGTGCCGGAAGCAGCAGTTGCAATGCTTGCTTGTACTCGTATTGGGGCAATACATTCGGTGGTGTTTGGAGGTTTTTCACCGGAGTCCTTAAAAGACCGAATCTTAGATTCTGATTGTAAGTTTGTAATCACGGCAGATGAGGGTATTCGTGGCGGACGGACTGTTCCATTAAAAGAAAATGTTGATGACGCTTTAAGCAAATGCCCAAATGTTCATACCGTCATAGTAATACAGCGAACTGGTAAAGATATTGTCTGGGATAATGAACGAGATATTTGGTATCAAGATGCGATGGCGGAAGCATCGACACATTGTCCAGCAGTTGAAATGGATGCTGAAGATCCCTTATTTATCTTATATACATCTGGTTCCACGGGTAAACCAAAGGGCGTATTACATTCAACAGCTGGTTACCTTTTGTATGCAGCAATAACTCATAAATATGTATTTGATTATCATGAGAATGACATTTATTGGTGTACGGCTGATGTTGGTTGGGTCACCGGACATTCCTATATTATCTATGGCCCACTTTGTAATGGCGCAAAAACCCTTATGTTTGAAGGTGTGCCCACTTATCCAGATGCCAGTCGTTTTTGGCAAGTTGTCGAAAAACATAAAGTAAATACTTTTTATACTGCACCAACTGCTATTCGTGCATTAATGTGTAAGGGTGAAGAATTTGTTAAGAAAACAAATAGAGAAAGCCTTCGAATTTTAGGTACGGTTGGCGAACCAATAAATCCAGAGGCTTGGGAATGGTACTACCATGTTGTTGGAGATGGCCGTTGCCCTATTATGGATACTTGGTGGCAAACAGAGACAGGAGGCCATTTAATAACACCTTTGCCGGGCGCAACTGATCTGAAACCTGGTTCAGCAACATTGCCGTTTTTTGGAATTGAACCTTGCTTGATGAATGATAAAGGGGAGGAAGTTATAGGCGCTGGAGAAGGTGCATTATGTTTCAAACGTTCTTGGCCAGGTCAGATGCGAACGGTGTTTGGTGATCATGAAAGATTTAAAAGTACTTATTTTCAAGCATACCCAGGATTGTATTTTAGTGGTGATGGCGCACGAAGAGATAAAGATGGTTACTACTGGATTACTGGCAGAATTGATGATGTTATTAATGTTTCAGGTCATCGCATGGGTACTGCAGAAATTGAGAGTGCTTTAGTGTTACATGATAATGTTGCGGAATCAGCCGTTGTTGGATACCCGCATGAAATCAAAGGCCAAGGTATCTATGCATATGTGACTCTAAATGATGGAGTTAAATCTAGCAATGAATTGAAAAGAGAGCTTATCGATCATGTACGTAATGAAATTGGGCCTTTCGCAAGTCCCGATATAATTCAGTGGTCACCAGGACTGCCGAAAACTCGATCTGGGAAAATTATGCGTCGAATTCTAAGAAAAATAGCAACAAACGAAATTGATAATTTAGGCGATACAAGCACCCTTGCCGAACCGGAAGTTGTAAAGAATCTTATTGAGAATAGGGAGATAAAATAAAATAGGAGATATCTTTTTTTAGAATTTTTGTTAGTAGATAGACACCAGATGCCTTGGTACATTATAATAAGGTACGTTGAATCAGCGGGAGTGACCATCAAGGTTACTCCCTTTTTTATGTCAATGAGAGGTTATGTTTTTTGACAGATGATGCTCTGTTAGCCCTTGAAGATGGGTCTTTATTTTATGGTGTTTCTTTTGGTATTTACGGAGAAACAACAGGGGAAGTCGTTTTCAATACCGCAATGACGGGCTATCAAGAAATTCTTACTGACCCATCCTATTTTAAGCAAATCGTAACACTCACTCATCCTCATATTGGAAATGTTGGGACAAATCCCGAAGACGAGGAATCAGATGGCGTTTATGTTAGCGGACTAGTTATAAGGGATTTACCTATTACTGTAAGTAACTGGCGTTCAAGCGACAATCTCAGTAATTATTTAAAACAGCATAAAATTGTAGCAATAGCAGGAATTGATACACGTCAGTTAACTCGACATATACGTAAGCATGGCGCAATGAGAGGGTGTATTGTCGCTGCTTCTGAAATTAACCCAGAACACGCTATAGCTAAAGCACGTTCTTTCCCTGGGTTACTTGGCATGGATCTAGCAAAAGATGTAACAACAAAAACTACTTATGATTGGTCTAAAGGAATCTGGAGCATGAAATCTAGAATGAAAAAAAATAAAAAGAATAAATGGAGAGTAATTGCATATGATTTTGGTGTAAAACGAAATATTCTTCGGATACTTTTTGATTTGGGTTGTGATGTTACTGTCGTTCCGGCAAAGTCATCTGCAGAAGACGTGCTTATTCAAAAACCCGACGGTATTTTTTTATCCAATGGACCAGGTGATCCAGATCCTTGTGATTATGCTATCACTTCAATAAATAAAATTATCAAAACAAAAATACCTGTATTTGGTATATGTTTGGGCCATCAGTTATTATCTTTAGCGCTAGGTGCAAAAACTATTAAAATGAAATTCGGTCATCATGGGGCAAATCATCCAGTTCTATCCCTTCAAGATGGCCAAGTATTAATTACAAGTCAAAACCATGGTTTTGCAGTCGATGAAAAAAGTTTACCTAAAGATTTAGAAGCGACACATCGTTCTTTATTTGATGGTTCGCTGCAAGGCGTACATCACAAGCAATATCCTGTATTTGGTTTTCAGGGTCATCCAGAAGCAAGTCCTGGACCCCATGATCTACGCTTACTTTTTAACCACTTTATTGAATTAATGGAAAAGAAAAAATTGTAAGTTTATTTATGCCAAAAAGAACAGACATAAAAAGTATTCTTATTATTGGAGCTGGTCCAATCGTTATTGGGCAAGCATGTGAATTCGACTATTCTGGTGCACAAGCATGTAAAGCCCTACGTGAAGAAGGTTATAAAGTGATACTCGTTAATTCAAATCCTGCAACAATAATGACGGACCCAGATATGGCGGATTCGACATATATAGAACCAGTTGATTGGCAAACAGTAGAAAAAATTATTAAGAAAGAACGCCCCGATGCATTATTACCAACAATGGGTGGTCAAACAGCGCTCAATTGTGCTTTAGATCTTGATAAGCAAGGCGTGCTCAAAAAGTATAACGTAGAAATGATTGGCGCATCGAAAACTGCAATTGACAAGGCTGAAGATCGAGAACTATTTCGTGAGACAATGAAAAAGATTGGTTTAGCCATGCCAAAATCTGAAATCGCAAACGATATAAAACAGGCAAAGCGAGCTTTAGATAAGATAGGTTTCCCAGCGATAATTCGTCCCTCATTCACACTTGGAGGCACTGGCGGTGGTATTGCATACAACGAAGATGAATTTCTTGATATCTGTAATAAGGGTATCGAGGCATCGCCAACATCAGAGATTTTAATTGAAGAGTCAGCGCTAGGATGGAAAGAATATGAAATGGAAGTTGTTCGGGATAAAAATGATAATTGTATTATTGTCTGTTCGATTGAAAATTTTGATCCTATGGGTATTCATACCGGAGATTCAATTACCATTGCTCCAGCACAAACCTTAACAGACAAGGAGTATCAAATTATGCGTGATGCTTCTATAAAAGTGTTACGCGAGATTGGTGTAGACACGGGCGGTTCAAATGTTCAGTTTGCGGTTAACCCCGAGAATGGGGAACTAATAATTATTGAGATGAATCCTAGAGTCTCTCGCTCATCAGCGCTGGCATCAAAAGCAACCGGATTCCCTATTGCAAAAGTAGCTGCCAAGCTTGCTGTAGGATTTACTTTAGATGAGTTAAAGAATGAAATTACAGGCGGAGTAACTCCAGCATCATTTGAGCCTACAATTGATTATATCGTTACAAAAATACCCCGCTTTACTTTTGAGAAATTCCCCCAAGCAGATGATCGGCTGACGACACAGATGAAATCTGTTGGGGAGGTAATGGCAATGGGCCTTACATTCCAAGAATCCTTGCAAAAAGCTATCTGTGGGTTAGAAACAAATGTAACCGGATTGAATGAAATTTTTATTGAAAGTGAAGAAAACACTATTGAGCAACTTGAAAAAGAATTGCGTATGCCAGGAGCCCATAGGCTTTGGTATGTTGCCGATTCGTTTCGATATGGAATGAGTATTACAGATATTTTTAATCTTACTCACATAGATCCATGGTTTTTAGCTCAGATTGCTAATTTAGTTGAAGAAGAAAATAAAATTAAAAAAGAAGGTTTTGCTTCTTTTACAGGAAGTTACCTAAAACAATTGAAGCGAATGGGTTTTTCAGATTCACGATTAGCCGAGTTAGCTAATAAATCAGAATTAGAGATAAGAAAATTACGAATAGAAAAAAACATTAGACCTGTTTTTAAACGAGTTGATTCATGTGCTGCAGAATTTGAGTCAACTACTGCCTACATGTATTCATGTTACGGTTCTGAATGCGAAGCCTTACCAAGCAGTAGAAAGAAAATTATGGTTTTAGGCGGGGGGCCAAATAGAATTGGTCAGGGTATAGAGTTCGACTATTGCTGTGTACAAGCAGCATTTGCAATGCGTGAGGCTGGGTATGAGACAATCATGGTGAATTGCAATCCTGAGACTGTGTCAACTGATTATGACACATCGGATCGTCTTTATTTTGAACCACTAACATTAGAAAACGTATTAGAGATTATTAATATTGAAAATCCTTTTGGTGTTGTTGTCCAATATGGAGGGCAAACACCGTTAAAGCTCGCTCGAGATCTTGAAAATGAAGGAGTACCAATTATTGGTACAAGCCCCAATTCAATTGATCTTGCAGAAGACAGGGAAAGGTTTCAGAAATTATTAAATGATATTGGTTTGAAACAACCGCCAAATGGGACAGCTAGAGATATTAAACAGGCGGTTGAATCTGCAAATCAAATTGGTTTTCCTTTAGTAGTAAGACCATCATATGTATTGGGGGGGCGAGCAATGGAAATTGTCCATAACGAAGATGATCTAAAAGATTATATGGAAAAGGCTGTTAAAGTATCGAATTCAGCCCCCGTACTTTTGGATAGGTTTTTAAATGATGCAATAGAAGTAGATGTCGATGCTGTGTCTGACGGCAAAGATGTTTTTATTGCCGGTATCATGGAGCATATCGAGCAAGCGGGTGTGCATTCTGGCGACTCCGCATGTTCATTACCCCCGTTTAGTTTGAGCGAGTCCATACAAAAACAGCTTTCGACGCAAGTAAGTCTAATGGCTAAAGGATTGAATGTTATTGGTCTAATGAATACTCAGTTTGCTATTCAAGGGGATGAAATTTACGTACTTGAGGTCAACCCAAGAGCTTCTAGAACGGTTCCTTTCGTGTCAAAAGCAACGGGACTTCCTATCGCAAAGATCGCGGTAAATTGTATGGTTGGAAATAGTTTGGCGTCACAAGGCATAACTAATGCTCCAAAACTTGACTATTTTTGTGTTAAGGAGTCTGTATTTCCTTTTATAAAATTTCCGGGCGTTGACCCATTATTGGGTCCGGAAATGAAATCCACTGGTGAGGTGATGGGGATTGGGAAAAATTTTGGCGAAGCTTTTGCAAAGGGCCAATCAGCTGCAGGTGAGATATTAGCTTCTTCTGGCCAAGCATTTATTAGTGTTAAAGATATTGATAAGGAATTAGCAATAATTGTGGCTCAGGAATTAACCGAATTAGGATTTGAAATCTGTGCAACTTTAGGAACTAGTAATATTTTAAATAAAGCTGGTATAAAATGTAATAAGGTTAATAAAGTGAGAGAAGGAGAACCTCATATTGTTAACATGCTAGAAAATAATGAGATTGGTTTAATTGTGAATACAACAGAAGGTAAAAATGCAATAGCAGATTCTTTTTCAATAAGAAGAACGGCGTTACAACATAAAGTTTTTTATACAACTACTATGGCAGCTGCTCAGGCGACTGTAGAAGCATTAAAACAAAAGGATTATAGTGATGTTAATAGCTTGCAAAAATTACATATAGGAATTTCTTCATGAGTAAATCACCAATGACAAAAATTGGGGCAGAAAGGCTGCGTGAGCAATTACACGAATTGAAAACAGTCGAAAGACCTCGCATAACGGCAGCAATTGCTGAAGCAAGAGCTCATGGTGATTTAAGTGAAAATGCTGAATATCATGCTGCACGCGAACAACAAAGTTTCATGGAAGGACGTATTAACAAAATCGAGTCGACACTTGCTGATGTTCAAATTATTGACGTAAAAGAGATTACGGAAAAAGACAAAGTTGTTTTTGGTGCAACTGTTACTATTTTAAACCTTGAGTCAGATGATGAGGTTACTTATCAAATAGTCGGTGAGTTGGAAGCAGATATAAATACAGGACTGATTTCAATAGCTTCACCTATCGCGCGTTCACTTATAGGTAAAAAAATTGGCGACGTCGTAGATGTTAATGCTCCTAGTGGTGTTATTGAATATGAGATTGTCAAAATTTGTTATATATAATTTTTTCATATGAGAAAGAACAAGTTTAGCAATCGGTGGTTACAATCACATAACAAAGACCCATATGTAAAAAAAGCTCGTGAATCACATTTTCGTTCTCGAGCGGTTTATAAACTTCAAGAAATAAACGAAAAAGACAAATTAATAAAACCCGATTATTGTGTAGTTGATCTTGGTTCATCTCCAGGAAGTTGGTCGCAATATTTAAGTAGTATTATAGATTCACGTGGTCAAATAATAGCTATTGATATATTACCTATGGAACCAATTGAACAAGTTTTTTATATTTCTGGCGACTTTACTGATGAAATTATACAAAAAGAGTGTCTTAGACAGGCAGGAAAAAAAGGCGCAGATCTTGTAATTTCTGATATGGCCCCCAATCTAACAGGTATAAAGGTAACAGATCAGTCGCGTAATATGGCTCTTGCTGAACTCGTTTATGATTTTTGTACTCAAATCTTAAAGCCAGGCGGCGATTTACTAGTAAAGCTTTTCGAGGGTGAAGGAACGTATGAGTTTAGGCGGTTTTTGCAGGAAAAATTTTCCAAGGTCATAGTAAGAAAGCCAAAAGCATCACGTGATCAATCAAGAGAATTTTATATTTTAGCGCGCTCATATAAATTGTAGTAAAATTTAGATATTGAAAACACCGGATAAAGAGGGTTATTAAAATTGAATGACATGGTAAAGAATCTAATTCTATGGGTTGTCATAGCGCTTGTTATGATGACAGTATTTAAAAACTTTAGTAATCCAGCAATGTCTGGGGAAATTACTTATTCTCAATTTATTTCTGATGTCAAAACAGGTCGCATTGGTTCAGTAAATATAGAAGGTAGTTCGATAACTGGTAATCGTAGCGATGGAAGTCGTTTTAATACATATAGTCCTGAAACCAATAACGATGCGTTAATTGGCACATTGTTAGAAAATAATGTAGAGATTAAGGGGATGGAGCCTAATAAGAATTCATTCTGGGCTCATGCTCTTATTTCATGGTTTCCTATCATATTGTTACTTGGTATTTGGATTTATTTTATGCGACAAATGCAAGGCGGCGGCGGCCGCGGCGGTGCACTATCATTTGGTAAGAGTCGCGCAAGATTATTAAGTGAAGATCAGATAAAAATAACATTTAACGATGTTGCCGGTATAGAAGAAGCTAAGCAAGAAGTTTCAGAGTTAGTTGAATTTTTGCGTGATCCAGGCAAATTTCAAAAACTAGGAGGTAAAATACCCTCCGGTGTTTTAATGGTTGGTTCTCCAGGAACTGGTAAAACTTTATTAGCAAAAGCAATTGCTGGCGAAGCTAGAGTTCCTTTTTTTACAATTTCTGGTTCTGATTTTGTTGAAATGTTTGTCGGTGTTGGCGCATCTCGCGTAAGAGATATGTTTGAGCAAGCGAAAAAACATTCACCATGTATTATCTTCATTGATGAAATTGATGCAGTAGGACGTCATCGTGGAGCTGGTTTGGGTGGTGGTCATGATGAGCGTGAACAAACATTAAACCAACTATTGGTGGAAATGGATGGGTTTGAAGGTAATGAAGGGGTGATTGTGATTGCGGCTACAAACCGACCTGATGTATTAGACCCAGCGTTATTAAGACCAGGTCGTTTCGATCGCCAAGTTGTTGTTCCGCTTCCAGATATCCGTGGCCGAGAACAAATATTAAAAGTTCATATGCGTAAGGTTGCCTTAGGGGATAATGTCAAAGCAAATATAATTGCACGTGGCACTCCTGGTTTTTCTGGCGCAGATTTGTCAAACCTTGTTAATGAAGCAGCACTATTCGCAGCAAGGGCAAATAAAAAATTAGTTGATATGGATGAATTTGAGAAAGCTAAAGATAAAATTATGATGGGGGCTGAACGACGCTCTCTTGTTATGAGTGAGGAGGAAAAGAAGCTCACTGCTTATCATGAAGCAGGACACGCAATTGTCGGGCGTTTAGTACCATCTCATGATCCTGTTTACAAAGTGACAATTATTCCTCGTGGTCGGGCATTAGGAGTTACCATGTTCTTACCAGAAGAAGATCGGTTAAGCTATAGCAAGGAACTACTTGAAAGTCAGATTTCGAGTTTATTTGGCGGTCGTATCGCAGAGGAGCTTATTTTTAATGCGAGCAAAGTGACGACAGGGGCAAGTAATGATATTGAGCGTGCTACCCAGCTTGCTCGTAGCATGGTTACAAAATGGGGTTTATCAGAAAAACTTGGCCCATTAACATATAGTGAAGAGGATGGAGAGGTGTTTCTAGGACGTTCGGTTACACAACATAAAGCAATTTCTGATGAAACTGCTCATGCTATTGATGAAGAAATTCGTAATATAATCGATAAAAATTATAAACGTTCTGAAAAAATCCTTAAAAAGAATATAGACAAGCTTCATCTAATGGCTGATGCATTGATTAAATATGAGACCATCGATCAAGCACAAATAGACGATATTATGAAAGGAAAAGTACCTCGACCACCATCAGATTGGGATGATAGCGATGGTCAAAAAGCTATATCTAAAAAGAAAACAAGAAAAAAAACAAGGTCTTCGAAAAAGAATACAACTCCATCGGGCGAACCACCTGCAAAACCAGCTTAAATATTTTCACTATTGAATCGGATTACATTACTCTATGTCTTTAGTTCATACTAACTAGTAGCCATACTTAATTTCAAGATTCAAAGGCGATTATTATCACAAAAGATACCAGAAAATTTTTCGGAACCGACGGCATACGCGGTAGCGTAGACGATGGTGTAATCAATGCAGATTTCGTGATGAAGCTTGGTTGGGCTGCGGGACGTGTATTAGCAAAAAAAGGTAGTGGCCCCGTTTTAGTTGGAAAAGACACTCGGATATCTGGTTACATGTTTGAATCAGCATTGGAAGCTGGTTTATCTGCTGCCGGGGTTGATATTCGTTTATTAGGTCCAATGCCGACACCTGGAATAGCCTACCTAACTAAGAGTACGCGTGCTCAAGCTGGTATTGTTATAAGCGCGTCACATAATCCATTTCATGACAATGGAATTAAATTTTTCGCTGGCGATGGCACCAAATTAGCTGATGAAGTTGAGATGGAAATTGAATATGAATTAAATTATAAGATGCGATCTGTCCCCTCTCTTAGCCTTGGTAAGGCACGGCGAATAACCGATGCGCCTAGACGCTATATTGAATTTTGTAAATCAAAAATTAAGGGTAATATAAATTTTAATGATCTACGAATAGTAATTGATTGTGCTAATGGCGCAACTTATCACATAGCACCCAAGGTTTTTGAAGAGTTAGGGGCGGAAGTAATAATACATGCAGCATCACCAGATGGACTAAATATTAACGATGAATGTGGAGCAACTTCCCCTGGCATTTTACAGCAACTGGTTAAGGAATCACGTGCCGATGTTGGGATTGCATTCGATGGAGATGGTGATAGGTTAATTATGGTAGACCAGCAAGGAAGTATATTAGATGGTGACGATATCCTTTATATAATTGCACGTTCTCAACTTAAAAAATTAAATGGCGCTGTCGTTGGTACCGTTATGAGTAACTTAGGTTTAGAGCATGCAATAAATAGCTTGGAACTAGATTTTTTTAGAGCCTCAGTAGGAGATCGTTATGTTATGGAGTTATTACTCAAAAAAGGACTTACCCTAGGAGGCGAAACTTCTGGTCATATTATTAATCTAGATCTCACTACAACTGGCGATGGAATAATAACAGCACTTCAGGTTTTAGAAACTATGGTCTCAACAGATACAAGTCTTACGGAACTAGTAAAAAGTGTAAAAAAATATCCTCAGATAATAAGAAATATAGAATTTGATACACATATTGATATAACAAAGAACGATGATATTAATCGTGTAATAAAAGATACGAAAAATGTCTTAGGTAATGCAGGTCGAGTTGTGATAAGACCTTCAGGAACTGAATCTCTAATAAGAGTCATGGTAGAAGGTGAAAATAAAAATCAAGTAGAAAATCTAATTAATGAACTCGCTGATAAAGTTACTGAGATTACAACAAGGCTACATTAAAAGTTAGGCAGATTATTATTTTAATAATTTAAATTTTTCCTCGTCATAGCCAATAAAATAGATATTTTTTGATTTGATTATAGGGCGTTTTATAATTGTA
>CETM01006654.1_pt1 | contig 11445 bp, 10 predicted proteins | sample 361451 | NCBI WGS metagenome assembly CETM01 (sample SAMEA2622690, study PRJEB7988) | marine metagenome | isolation source: saline water (ENVO:00002010), including
CTACCAACTCTGCCTCTTAATTGATGTAATTGTGATAAACCAAATTTATCTGCATTCTCAATTATAATTATATTTGCATCAGGAAAATCAATTCCTACCTCTATAACTGTAGTTGAAACAAGAATTTTAATTTCTTTATTATTAAACTTTCTAAGAACAGTATCTCTTTCATTTTTTGAAAGTTTTCCATGAATTAAACCAACATTTTTTGGAAAAATATTTTTAATTGATTCAAATCTTTTTTCTGCTGAAGTGAAATCTAACTTTTTTGAAACCTCAATTAAAGGACAAACCCAAAAAATTTGTTCATTTAATATGATTTGTTTTTTAAGCATTGGCCAAAGCTCAAAGATTTTTTTTTCAGGTTTGACTAATGTAATTACTTCTTTTCTATCTTTAGGTTTTTCTTTTATTAAAGATATGTCCATATCACCAAATAAAGACATCATCATTGTTCTTGGTATTGGTGTAGCTGACATTAACAACAAATCACAATCATTCCCACCTTTTTTTGCTAGAGCAATTCTTTGCTTTACTCCAAATTTATGTTGTTCGTCTATGATAATAAATCCAAGTTTATTAAAACTTATTTTTTTCTGAAATAAAGCATGTGTTCCAATCAGTAGATCAATTTTTCCATTTTTTAACTTTTCTAGAATTTTTTTTCTATCTTTAATATCTGTTTTTCCAGAAAGGTGCTCTACTTTTATATTTGTATTAGACAAAATTTTCTTAGCTAATTTAAAATGTTGCGTTGATAAAATTTCAGTAGGCGCCATAAACGCCACTTGATATTTTGATTCTATAACGTTAGCAGCTGCTATTAAACTCACTATTGTTTTTCCTGAGCCCACATCTCCCTGTAACAGTCTGAACATTCTGATTTTTGATTTAATATCAGTATTTATCTCATCAATAGCTCGAATTTGATCATTTGTTAATTCGTAATTAAAGTTTTTTAATATTATACTTTTAAATTTATTATCAAATATTTTTATTTTATTTTTTTTAACTCTAATTGATTTTCTAGAATTTAATAATGTTAAAAGATTTGAAAAAATCTCATCATATGCAACGCGTCTATAGTCGTCAGAAGTTATATCAATATTTTTTTTTGGATTATGAAGATTTAAAAATGTTTTTTTAAAACTACCAAAGTTATTTCTTTTTAAAAACTCTTTAGAATGCCAATCATTATCTTCGAGTTTATTTAGTACATCAGATATCAATTTTCTATAAAGTTTTTCTGTTAAACCCTCTGTCATTGAATATTTTGGAAAAATCTTAGCTATCTCATCCTTTTGTTCCGATGTTTTTATATAGGTTGGATTTATTATTTGATAATTTTTTTTGTAAAAGTTAATTTTCCCGCTTATGATTAACTCTTCTCCAATTGGCAATATTTTTCTTATATACCCTTCAGGACTATTGAAGAAAATAATGTTTATATCCTTTTGTTTATCAGTACAAATTACTGTCATTGGAAGATTTCTAACCCTAGGAAAGTTATATTTTTTTACAAAAACTTTAATAGTTGTAATTTTTCCAATTTCCAGTTTATCTAAACTAGTAATTTTTGATCGATCTACGATTGAATAGGGCAGGTCCCACAGTAAATCTTTTATATTACCTATTTTCTTTTTTTCCAAATACACTTTAATCTTAGAACCAACACCTTTAAGTGACGATATATCTTCAAATAAAAAAGTGTTTTTATTTATATTCATGTTATTAACTCTTATAATATATGTTTATTTATAATGAATAAAATTGATTCAATTAAAAGAAAAATTAAATACCGTTCTGAATATAGAGGAATAAAGGAAATGGACTTACTTTTGAGTGCTTTCGTAAAAAAATATATAGATAAGTTAACTTACGATGAATTATGTGACTTATATAAATTATTAGAAAAGGATGATGATGATATTTTCAAATGGTATTCTGGTATAAATGTCCAAACAATTAAAAAAAATAAAATTACGGATTTACTAAAAAGTTTTAAATTAAATACTGGCGGAGGGGGTGGGATTCGAACCCACGAATGAGTTGCCCCATTGCTAGTTTTCAAGACTAGTGCTTTCAACCGCTCAGCCACCCCTCCGGAATATTGTTTTATAAGCAAAATTTGGTAAATCATCAATTGAAATCGTTATAAGTTAATATATTGTTTTTTTAACAATCAAATATGAACAAATTAATACGCATCATAGGATTTATAAGTTTTATTTTTTTTATAAATAGTTTTTCATTTGTTTATGCTAGCGATGAATTTAATTTGTGGTTAAAAAATTTTAAAAAAAGTGCAGTAAAAAAAGGTATTTCACATGATACTGTTAATGACGCTATGCGTAATGCTAGATTTTTACCTAAAGTAATTGAATACGATAGATATCAACCAGAGTTTTATGAAGATACCTATACGTATATAAAAAAAAGAGCTAACCAAGATAAAGTTAAAAAAGGATTAGCTTTATATAAAAAAGAAAAAGCTTTAATTAATAACATAGAAGAAAAATTTACGGTTGAAAAAGAACTCTTGCTTGCATTAATGGGCATCGAAACCAATTATGGTAAATATCTTGGAAAAATGGATATTATTTCATCTCTAGCCACTCTTAGTTTCGACAAAAGAAGAAGTGCTTTTTTTACAAACGAACTTTTGGTTTTGTTAAAATTAATTGATACCGGTGTTATTGATAAAAATATACTTTATGGATCATGGGCCGGTGCTTTTGGTAATTTTCAATTCATGCCATCAACTATAAAAAGTTATGCAATAGACTACAATGAAAATTCTGATATTGAATTAAAAAAAATCGAAGACTCTTTTGCATCGGCTGCTAATTATATTAAAAAGATCGGATGGAAAAAAAATAAACCATGTTTTTATAAGGTAGAATTAAAACCCGATATACCATCAAAGTTTTTAAATACATCAGCTAGAAAAATTCATAGCAAAAAGAAGCTTAAATTCTTTAAGAAATATATAAAGAATCCAGACAAATATAATTTTAATAATAATTCTTCATCTGCAATTATCACTCCAGATAAAGATATAATACCAGGAGCAAATAATTTAAAACCAGCATATATAGTTTTTGATAATTATGAACAAATACTTAAATGGAATCGATCTTTAAGATTTGCATTAGCTGTTTGTACATTAAAAGATAAATTTAAAAATGAAATATAAACTTTTTTTTATTATACTATTATTGTCAGCATGCAGTACTAACAAAGTCGACAAGGGATCCATCGAGCTTTATAAATCTGCTGGCTTTGCTCTTATATATAATGAAGTTGATTACGAAAACAAACTCATAAATGGTAAATTAGACTCATCACAATTAGAAATAGCACACAAAAAAATTAAGAAAAATTCAATTGTAGAGATTACAAATCCTGAAAATAAAAAAACTATAATTCTTAAAGTATCTAAAAAAATTGATTATCCTTCTTTTTTTAATGTATTAATTAGTAAAAAAGTTGCAAATTTTCTTAATTTAAATCCCGATCTTCCTTTTGTGGAAGTGCAAGAAAAAATTAAAAATAAATCTTTCGTTGCTCAAAAAGCAGTAACTTATTCTGAGGAACAGAAAGTTTCTAATACAGCACCAGTGACAAAAGTAAAAATCAAAAATATCTCAAATCAAAAAAATAGCAAAATTAAACGTGATAAAAAATTTTCTATTATTATAGCAGATTTTTATTTGGAAGAATCAGCATTAAATTTAAAGGATGAATTGGAGAAAGGCTATGTTGATAAAGGAATCTTGATAGTTAAAAAACTTAATAGAAATAAATTTCGCTTATCTACTGTTTCCTATACGTCAATTAACACTTTAAAAAATCTTTACTTTACGTTAAACAAGTATGGATTTGACGATCTAGATATACAATTAAAATGATAAATAAAAAAATATTAACATTTATATTATATTTTCTGCTTTTATCTAATTCCTTAGCAGCTCCAAAAATTGAAGCTAAAACAGCAATTTTAATGGACTATAACTCTGATAAAATTTTATACGAACTAGAACCAGATATGAGTATTTATCCGGCTTCGATGACTAAAATTATGACAGCAATAGTAGCTTTTGATTTACTTAAAAAAGGAAGCATAAAATTAGATGATGAAGTTGTTGTTTCAGAAAAGGCCTGGAGAATGTCAAAGAGCGGTTATTCATCTCAGTTCATTATGCTAAATGATAAAGTTTCTATAGAAGATTTATTAAGAGGTATTATTGTTGTTTCTGGAAACGATTCATGTGTAGCTTTAGCTGAAGGTATAGCTGGTACTGAGGAAAATTTTGCTGACATGATGAACGACAAGGCTCAAGAGATTGGTTTAACAAATACAAATTTTTCAAATTCCTCAGGCATTAATGATCCTGATAATTATTCTACAGTTAGAGATATAGCAATTATGTCAAAGCATTTAATTAAAAATTATCCGGATTATTACTCTTATTTTGCTGAAAAAGAATTTACATGGGATAGAACCGGCGGTGACCCTATTACCCAAGGTAACAGAAATCCTCTTTTGTATAAAAATATGGGCGCTGACGGAATTAAAACAGGTTATCTTGTTCTAGAAAAATATTCTTTAGCAAGCACAGTTAAGGGTGAAAAAAGAAGGCTAATTTCGGTTGGCAGTGGGTTTCAAACAAAACAATCAAGATCAGCTCAATCTATTAAATTAATATCATGGGGACTAAGAAATACAAATACTTATGAAATATCTGAAAAAGAGGTACCAAAATTTAAATTTAAAACATGGTTAGGTAAAGAGGAGTATGTTGAGGGAATTACAAAAGAAGATGTTTACATTACGATTGATAAAAAAGATGTAAAAAACTTTAAAGTAACTCTAAATTATAAAGGCCCAATAATTGCTCCAATCAAAAAAAATGATGAAATAGGAAGTATACAAATAGAAACTAGCCAGGAGAATAGAACAATACCAGTTTATGCATCTAAGGATGTTAAAAAGGTTAATATTTTCAAAAGCCTTTTTATGTCTTTTAATTATATGATTTGGGGAGATGTATAAAAAAAAGTTCTTTATAGTATTTGAAGGTATTGAAGGATCCGGAAAATCCTATCAAAGTAAAAAGCTCTTTGAAAATCTAAAAAAAAATAAAATACATACAATACTGACCAGAGAACCTGGTGGTACTAATAGTGCTGAAAGAATAAGGGACTTAATACTTAAGGATTATTTTCACAACAAAAAGGAAGAGCAATTTGATAAATATACAGATACGTTACTATATTTAGCTGCTAGAAATGAGCATATAAAAAATAAAATTAGACCAGCTCTTAATAAAAAAAAGATAATTATTTGTGATAGATATATTGACTCTACAATGGCATATCAAGTTTATGGCAAAGGTGTTAGTAAATTTCTAATTGACGCAATTCATAATAAAATTCTTAATGGGATTAAGCCAAATTTAACTTTTCTATTAAAAGTTAATATCAACAAAGCTCTAAAAAGATTAAATCAAAGAAAAAAGAAAAATAGATATGATAAGTTTACTAAAAGTTTTTATAATAAAGTTCAAAAATCTTTTATCAAGATAGCGAGAAATAAAAAAAATAATTATTATATTTTAGACAATTCCATTGATAATAAAACTTTAGAAACAAATATCCTTAATATAGTTTTAAAAAAAATAAGAAAATAAATGACTCCCAATATATATGAAAAGTATAATACCGAGATTTCTTCACATTTATTTGGTTTAGATGCTCATTTAGTAAATTTAATTAATTTGTATAAGGACAATAAATTTCCAAAAGTTTTAATGCTCAGTGGAGAAAAAGGAATAGGGAAGTACACATTAACATTTCATTTGATTAATTACTTTTTGTCACAAAATAATTCTCAATCCCTATATAATATTGAAAATAAAGTTATAAATGTAGAGGGCTCTGTTTATAAAGATATAATTAATAACATAAGTCAAAATTTTACATATGTTCAGAACGAAGATAAAAATAAAGCTACGATTGATCAAATAAGAGAATTAAAAAAAAAATTTAATAAATCTACTTTAAATAATCAACCAAGATTTATTATCTTTGACGATGTTGAGCTTTTAAACATAAATTCTGCGAATTCACTTTTAAAGTTTATTGAAGAACCATCAGCATCAAATTACTTTATATTGATTAACAATAAACGTTATCCAATCATAGAAACAATAAAGTCTAGAGCTATAGAAAATAAAATTTTTTTAACTAATGAACAAAAAGAAAAAATATTTTTAAAATTAATAGCACAAAAAAAAATTGAAGATCACTATTGCCATAAATTTATTAATTTTACTACCCCAGGATTACTTCTTAAATATCATAAGATAATTGATGAATATAATATTAATATTGATAATAGTTTTTATGAAATTGCATCTTCTCTTTTAGAAAAGTTTAAAAAAAATAAAAATCAAATATGTTTAGATTGTTTAAATTTCATATTAGAGATTAAATCAGATCAAATTAAAAAGTCTAATACATTTGAATTTATAAAAATTATTAATGTTAAAAACAATATTATGAAATTGATGTATAATTATAAAAAATTTAATTTAACAAATAATACAGTTTTAGATTATATCAAAAAAAATATATCTTATTATGCCTGATAAAACTTTTTATATAACAACACCAATTTATTACCCATCTGGCAAACCTCATATGGGACATGCATATACTGGAATTATTTCAGATGTATTTGCAAGATTTAATAGGATTTGTGAAAAAAAGGTTCTCTTTTTAACAGGTACAGATGAGCACGGTCTTAAAATGCAAAGAGAGGCTGAAAAAAATTCTAAGGAACCAATTAAATTTTGTGATGATTTATCATTAACTTTTAAAAATTTAACTAAAACTTTAGATTTATCCAATGATGATTTTATAAGAACAACCGAGAAAAGACATTATAAAGCTGTTGAGGAAATTTGGAATAGATTAGTAGATTCAAAAGATATTTATTTGTCTAAATATAAAGGCTGGTATTCAGTATCTGATGAGGCTTATTATGACGAAGACGAAATTGAAACTAAAGAAAATATAAAAATTTCTAAATCATCAGGTTCCAAAGTTGAATGGGTTGAGGAAGAGTCATATTTTTTTAAGTTATCTGCTTGGGAAAATAAATTACTAAATTTTTATGAGAAAAATCCTAAGTTTATTCTTCCTCTTTCAAGAAAAAATGAAGTAGTTCAGTTTGTCAAAAAAGGCTTAAAAGATTTATCTGTAAGCAGGACCTCTTTTTCTTGGGGTATACCAGTTCCAAAAAATAACAAACATATAATATATGTATGGCTTGATGCACTAACAAATTATTTGAGCGCTTTAAATTTTCCTAATGTCGTTGATAATAAATATAAAAATTTTTGGCCTGCTGATGTTCATATTATTGGTAAAGATATTTTAAGATTTCATGCTGTTTATTGGCCAGCCTTCCTTATGGCAGCAAAGTTGCCTTTACCCAAAAGAGTCTATGGCCATGGGTGGATACTTTCTAATGAAAAAAAAATGTCTAAGTCTTTAGGCAATATACTTGATCCATTAGAAATAATTAAAAATTACGGGGTTGACCAACTAAGATACTACCTAGTAAAAGAAGTATCACTTGGAAATGATGGAAACATTTCATCTAATAGTCTTAAAAACTGCATTAATAATGATTTAGCAAATAATTATGGAAATTTGTGTCAAAGAGTTATTTCATTTGTTAACAAAAACTGTGACTCAAAAATACCTGTCTTTAAAAATTTTAAAAGTATAGATAAGAAATTAACGAAAGAGCTAGTTGATAAAGTAAAAAATTTAAAAAATTTAATGGAGGATCAAGATTTGAACAATTATATCAAAGAAGTAATCAACTTATCTTTTGATGCAAATAAATATTTTAATGATTTGGAACCTTGGTCTCTAAAAAAAACTAATAAAGAACGTATGGATACGATATTGTATACTATTCTAAATCAAATTAGATCTATTAGTATATTGCTATATCCAATAATACCAAATTCCGCATCTAAAACTTTAGATACTTTGGGTGTCAAAAAAGATGATATATCTGTAAATAAAATTGAAAATACAAATTATCTAAAACCCGGAACTAAAATTAAAACTTCAAGTATATTATTTAAAAAAATTGAAAATGATAATTGATTCTCATTGCCATCTTGATTACGAACCTCTTAGTAAAAATCTTGATGAGGTAATAAATAGAGCTGAAAAAGTTGGTGTAAAATTATTTTTAACTATTTGTACTGAGGATAAAAGCTTTAAAAGAATATTAAAAATAGTTGATAAATACAATAATATATTTGGCACTTACGGAATCCATCCTCATGAGACAAAGAGCTATAGTGAGCTAACAGTTGATATTATTAAAAACAATGTTAACACAAATAAAAAAATTATTGCTGTTGGAGAAACAGGCTTAGACTTTTATTATAATAATTCTGATAAAAAAATTCAAAAAGATATTTTTTGTAAACATATTCATACTTCTCAAGAAACATCTAAGCCAATAATTGTTCATTCAAGAAATGCTGAGAATGATACTTTTGATATTTTAAATCAAGAGATGAAAAATAAAAGTTTTAAAATTTTGATGCATTGCTTTACTGGAAGTAAAGATTTTGCTTTTAAATTATTAGATATAGGTTGTTACTTTTCTGCAAGCGGTATAATTACTTTTAAAAAATCATCTGAACTATCTGAAACATTTAAATCTATTCCTAATAATAAGATTTTAATTGAAACAGACGCTCCTTATTTATCCCCAGAACCACTTAGAGGCAAAAGTAACGAGCCTTCTCATATTGTTTATACATTAAAATATTTATCAAAAATTAAAAATATATCAGATAAATCTATAGAGAATTTAATTAGTAATAATTTTTTTGAATTATTTGATATTAAAAAATAATGTCTAAATTAATAATACTTGGTTGTGGAAGTTCTTTGGGATCTCCATGGATTACGAATTACTGGGGAAATTGTGATAAAAAGAATCCTTACAATAAAAGAACCAGGTGTTCGGCTTATATTCAAAAAGGGAGTCTTTCAGTATTAATTGATAGTTCTCCGGATATAAAAAAACAACTACTAGATAATAAAATTAAGAATATTGATTATGTTTTATACACACACGAACATGCCGATCAAACTAGTGGAATATTTGAATTAAGACCCTTTTTTTGGAAAAACAAAAAAAAAATTAATGTTTTTGCTGACAGAAGAACATTAAAATTATTAATGAAAAGACATGATTATTGTTTTTTTGGAGGTCAGGGCTATATACCAATTTTAAAAGGCAATTTAATTAAAAGCACTTTCTATTTAAAAAAAAATAAAGATAAATTAAATATTAAAACTTTCCCCGTAAAACATGGGCAAATTAACTCTACAGCATATATTTTTAATAATATTGCTTATTTAAGTGATTGTAACGGTATAGAAAAAAAATATATTAAAAAATTATATAAACTCAAGTATCTTGTAATCGATTGTTTGAGACTTAATTTTCATCCCTCACATTTTAATCTTGAACAATCAATATATGTGTCTAACTTACTTAAGCCCCAAAAAACAATTCTAACTAATTTACATACTGAACTTGATTATAGATTTTTAAAAAGAAATTTACCTAAAAATATAATACCCGCTTATGATGGCATGAGTTTAAATATTTAAATTATTGATTTAATGCTGCTTCAATAGATTTGATAAACTTTTTTGATGTGGGATTTGTCATAGATGCAAATGTATCAAAAACCTTACCATTTTTATCTATAACAATTTTATGAAAATTCCATTTAGGTACTGACTTAGACCCGTAAGTTTCCTTTGCCCATTTATAAAAAGGATGAGCATTTGAACCCCTGACTTCTTCTTTTTGTGTCATCGGAAAACTTATTCCAAATTTTGCCTCACAAAAATTTTTAACCTCTTCATTAGTTTGAAATTCCTGATTAAAACTACTTGAAGGAACTCCAATTACTACCAATCCTTTTTCTTGATATTTTTCCCATAAAATTTGTAGATCTTCATACTGTGATGTAAAACCACATTTGCTGGCTACATTAGTAATTACTATGACTTTATTTTTAAAGTCAGATAATTTTAGTTCTTCACCATCTAAGTCTTTGAATGAATATTCATAAGCAATATTAATATTAGCTTTTGAACTATTTATACCGAATAAAGATATCATAAATAATATTATTAAAGTTTTTCTCATTTTTTTTTTGAACCTAAAAAAATCAAACTATAACCAAAAATAGTTGATAACAATGAGCCAAGTAGCACACCTATTTTAACTCCATCCATATGAGTTTCTGCACCAACAAAAGCCAAATTTCCCACAAACAAACTCATTGTAAAACCAATCCCTGTTAAAACTCCAACTCCATATAATTTAAGCCAATCTGAATTATTTGGCATTTCAGCGAATTTTAGTTTTATTGATATATATGAAAAAATAAATACTCCAATTTGTTTTCCAAAAAACAAACCACATAAGATACCTAGTGGAACGGGATTAAGTAAACTTTGAAATGTTAAACCTTCAAGTGAAACACCTGCGTTTGCAAAAGCAAAAATCGGCATTATTCCAAAAGCCACATATGGTGAAATCGCATGTTCAAGTTTAATTAATAATGAATTGCTGTGGCCTTTTTTGTTACTTTTGTGCGGTATTGTTAACGCAAGTAAGACACCTGATATTGTAGCGTGAATACCTGATTGATGAGTAAATTCCCATAAAAATAAGCCAACCAATAAATAAGGTAAAAAATTTCTTATATTTAATCTATTTAAAAATAAAAGTATTATTACGCATATAAGCATTAATATTAAGTAAAAATACTGAACTTGTCCTGAATAAAAAAAGGCGATAATAATTATTGCTCCTAGATCATCTATAATAGCTAATGCTGTAAGAAATACTTTTAAAGATAGGGGAACTCTTTTTCCTAACAAGGACAATACACCTAAAGAAAAGGCTATATCAGTAGCAGATGGTATTGCCCATCCATTTAGAGTAACTGGATCCTCGAAGTTAATTGCAATATAAATTAATGCTGGCACTAGCATACCGCCTACGGCACCTATAATTGGTAAAAGTGCCTGTTTTGGATTTGATAACTCTCCTTGAATAAATTCTCTTTTAATTTCTAAAGTCACCAAAAAAAAGAATATGGCCATCAACCCATCATTTATCCAATGCAATATACTTAACTTGATACCAAAAGACTCAAAGCCTAGTCGAAAGTAACTATTCAAAACACCGTTATAAATGTTATTTAAGTCGGAGTTGCTTACTAATAAGGCAATAATTGCAGCAAATAATAGAACAAGACCTGATGCAGCTTCTAATTTAAAAAACCACTTAAATGGCTTTGAAATATATTGTAT
>CETM01130591.1_pt1 | contig 11445 bp, 11 predicted proteins | sample 361451 | NCBI WGS metagenome assembly CETM01 (sample SAMEA2622690, study PRJEB7988) | marine metagenome | isolation source: saline water (ENVO:00002010), including
CTATGTATTCCAGATTCTGATTTCAAAAAACCATACACATAATCACCCTCTATTTTAATTGTCGAAGATTTTAATCCTGCTTCATCTCCCTTATGTTCACTGATAATATTAAATTTATGACTTTTATTATTAGACCACTTAACATACATTCTCCTAAGCATTTCAGCCCAGTCTTGACTTTCAGTTCCACCTGCACCAGCGTGTATTTCTAAATAACAATCTAAAGTATCATTTTCACTTGAGAGGAAACACTTGGTTTCATTTTTTTTTGTTATACTTTTTAAAACTTTTATTTTTTTTAAGTTTTCATTAATAATTGATTGATTATTTTCTTCTATTGCTAATTTTTGAAGTTCATCTAAATCGTCAAGTTCTTTAATCGCTTTTTCGTATGAACTAATTAAATCTTCATGAAGTTTTTTTTCCTTTAAAACTTTTTGAGCCTCTGATTTATTTTTCCAAAAATCAGATTCGAGTATTTTTTGGTTATTTTTTTCGAGAGTTAATTTTATTTTATTCTTCTCAAAGATACTCCTTAATTCTTTGAGAAACTTTTAAAACTTCTTTTTTGTGAGTTAAAAAATCGTTTTCCATTAATAAAACCTTAATATATTATTGTTTTTAAATCTATTATTAATATCAGTATTTTCATCTTTTATCTTTGATTGATTATTTTTGAAGGCCTCAATTATTGTTTTTTTGGAAGCAAAACTAGATTTTTTTCCACTAAGCGGATCAACAACCATCATTGTTATATTGTCAGCTACCTTAAAAGGTCTAGCATCTTTTTTTTTTACAGCTTTTTTCACAAATTTCTTAAAAATAGGCATTGCAGTTTTAGCTCCTGTTTCAAATTTTCCTAGAGGTTTTGGTTCATCCATTCCAACATAAACACCTATTACTAATTTAGATGTGAAGCCTATAAACCAAGTGTCAGTATTTTTATTTGTAGTTCCTGTTTTGCCGGCTATATCTAAATTTAAATCTCTAAGTTTTTTTCCAGTTCCTCTTTTGACTACACCTTCTAACATTGATATCATTTGATATGCGCTCTCTGGTGAAAAAATCTGATCAAAATTATCTAAAATTTTTGGAGTACTGTTACTCTCAAAAGATATATGTTTACAATTATCACAAATTCTTTTCTCTGAATTATAGATTGTATTTCCCTCGCTATCTTGAATTCTATCAATCATAATTGGTTTTACTAACTTTCCACCATTTACAAACGAGCAGTATGCAGTAGTTAATTTTAAAAGTGTTGTTTCGGTTGATCCTAAAGAAATTGATAGTAACTCCTCTGGATTTTCATAAATTCCTAAGGTTTTTGAAAAATCTACAATTTTCTTTATACCAAGATCTTGTGCCACCCTTACAGTCATTAAGTTTCTAGATTTTTCTAAACCCGTTCTTAAAGTTGATGGACCATAAAATTTTTTACCATAATTTTCTGGTTTCCACATTTTAAGATCAGTTCCCTGTTCCAAAACTAAGGGTGCATCAAGAATTAATGTTGATGGAGAATATTTATTTTCTAAGGCTAAAGTATAAATAAATGGTTTAAATGCTGACCCAGGTTGTCTTAATGCCTGTGTTGCTCTATTAAACTCGCTTTTTTTAAAACTAAAACCACCATTTAATGCAAGAACACGGCCGGTAAACGGATCCATAACTATAATTGATCCATTGGCTTTAGGTAATTGCTTTAATTCATAAAAATTATTTTCTTTTTGTTTAACGTAAATAATATCCCCAATCTTAAACAAGTTTCCAATTTTTTTTTTGGTCCATGCTATGCCTGAAGAGTCAATCTTTCCCTTTTTTTTATTAGTTATTTCAATATCAGCTGAATATTCATTAATACTTTTTATAATTGCTATTTGCCAATCTAAAGATTTTTCAAGAAAATGATCTTCTAAATCATTATTCCAATTCTTTGTAAGCTTTTTATTTAAAATTGGTCCCCTCCAGCCTCTTCTTTGATCGTATTCAATAAGACCGTTTCTTAAAGAGTCTGTAGCTATATTCTGCAAATTTAAATTCAAAGGAGTTTTAATATTAAAACCTTGTTTGTACACCTTTTCAAAACCAAATTTCTCTACAATATTTTTTCTTATATCTTCAACATAATATCTTGTATCCTCTAAATAAATTTTTTTTCTTTTTTTTAATATAATTTCACTTTTTTTATATCTCTCATAATTTTCCTGGCTTATATAATTATTATCTAATAAATTTTTTAAAACTAAATTTCTTCTAAATTTTGCTACTTTGATATTTTTATAAGGATTGTATCGACTTGGAGCCTTTGGCAAAGCAGCAAGAAGTGCAGATTGTTCATATCCTAATTCATTAATAGGTTTATCAAAATATTTAAGACTCGCTGAAGCAATACCATAAGTTCCTTCTCCTAAATATATTTGGTTAAGATAAAGTTCTAAAATTCTTTCTTTACTTAATGCTCTTTCAATTCTAAATGCTAGAATAGCTTCTTTTAATTTTCTTTTAAAACTGACTTCATTAGTTAATAAAAAGTTTTTAGCCACCTGTTGTGTAATTGTAGAGGCTCCTTCTAGCCTTTTTGAATAAATCAAATTGTATATATTATTTATCACTGCCCTCAATACACCTTTTGCGTCAACCCCAGGGTGAGTAAAAAAATTTTTATCTTCTGCAGATAAAAAAGAGTGAATTATTTTTTTAGGAATAGCTTCGTAGGGAACAAATATTCTTTTTTCAGAGGAAAAATCACTTACAAGTTCCCCTTCACCTGAATAAACTTTGCTAGATACTGGTGGTTTATAGTTCTTTAAAAACCTATAATCTGGAAGATTATTTGAAAATGCCCATAAAACTGCAAGTATGCATATTGCAATAAATAAAAATACGCTGGAAACCAGCATTAAAATTTTTTTAACAAATTGACTCATTTTTGTATAATTTAATATATGAATTTGTTAAACATGTGGCACAAAAAATAAACAAAATTTATAAAAATTATTAAAATAAATGAAACAATTAACTAATACTTTATGGAAAAAAATTTATACATTGATGCTTCGCATCCGAATGAAACACGAGTTGTACTTAAATCAAATGAATATATTGAGGATTACGAGTACGAAAGCGTAAAAAGCAAGCTAATTAAAAATAATATTTACTTAGGCAAAGTTAGTAGAGTAGAACCATCATTACAAGCTGCCTTCATAGATTTTGGAAGAGACAGGCATGGTTTCCTCTCTTTTAATGATATCCAGTCCGATTACTATCAAATTCCTCAAAGTGATTTACAAAAAATAAAAGAAGAAGAGGAGAAAGCAAGAGAAGAACTTCAAAAAGAAAGTCAAAAAATAGAAGAAAAAAATTTGAGTGAAGGAAATCTTGAAATTGCGGACCCTGTAGAAAAAAATCCTGAAAACTTAAATAATGTAGAAGAGAATGAAAAAAAGGAAAAAAAATTTCGTCCAAAGAGATATAAAATTCAAGAAGTTATAAAACCAAACCAGGTTATTCTAGTACAAGTCTTAAAAGATGAAAGAGGGCTTAAAGGAGCTGCTTTAACAACATTTATATCAATTGCGGGAAAATATATTGTTTTAATGCCAAATACACCAAAAGGAGGTGGAATTTCTAGAAAAATTTTTAACCCTAACGATAGAAAAAAAATAAGAAGTATTCTTAATGAAATCGAAATACCTCATGAAATGGGCTTGATTGTTCGAACAGCAGGATCAAATAAAACAAAAAATGAAATAAATCACGATCTTCAAAATTTGATCAATGTCTGGAACTCTATAAAAGAAACAGCAATAAATTCTATCGCACCCACATTAATTCATCAAGAAAGTGAAATTATAAAAAGAACTTTGAGAGATATGTATGATGAAGATACAAAAAATATAATTGTAGAGGGAAACGAAGGATACAAAAAAGCCCAAAATTTTATGAAAATGATAATGCCGACCCATGTTAAAAAAATAAAAAAATATCGTGATAAGATACCTTTATTTTATAAAGAAAATATAGAGACTAAACTAAATGAAATTTTTGATACACAAGTCAAATTAAATTCTGGTGGCTATCTAGTAATAAATCCAACAGAAGCCTTAGTTTCAATAGATGTAAATTCAGGTAAATCTATTAAACAAAAAAACGTTGAAAGCACAGCTTTAGATACGAATCTTGAAGCGGCAGATGAAATATCAAGGCAAATCAAAATTAGAGACTTGTCGGGACTAATAATTATAGATTTTATAGATATGTTGAGTTTTGGTAATAGAAGACATGTTGAAAAAAGACTTAAAGAAAAATGCAGAACAGATAGAGCTAGAATTCAAATAGGAAGAATTAGTAACTTTGGTTTGCTTGAAATGTCCAGGCAAAGACTTAGAGAAAGTTCTGTTAAATGGGAGGTTGCATTAACAAATGAATCTTTTGCATTTAAGGTTTTAAAATTAATAGAAATAAAATCAATTTCAAATAAAGCGAAATTCGTTGAGCTTAAAATTTGTGAAAAAGTCTCAAATTTTATGAAAGAAAATTTTATTGAGGATTTAAAATACTTCGAAAAAAAAAATAAAATTAAAATAAAAATAATATCTGAAAATTCCTTAATAATTCCAGAATATATTATTGATCTTCAAAATAAATCAAAAAAAACATTGGAAAAAATAGAAAATTTTTCACAACTTAGAAATATTACTAATATTAAAAATGATGAAAAAGAAATCAAAAAAAATTCTAGAAAAGCCTCTTTTAAAAAGAAAAAATTCTTTAGAAAAAAATTTCATAGAAAAAAAAATTAAATAATTCCTTTTTTTGGTGAAGATGGATTTCCAAAAATAGTTTTTTCGATTCTTCCAGAAAGATATGATTGTCTTCCAGCAATAACAGCATTTTTAAAAGCCAATGCCATTTGAATAGGTTTTTTTGCCATAGCGATTGCTGTATTAACCAAAACACCGTCACACCCTAGTTCCATTGCAATTGAGGCGTCTGAAGCTTGTCCAAGCCCGGCGTCTATGATAACTGGTAATTTTGTTTGACGTCTGATTATTTGGATATTAATTTTATTTTGGATTCCTAAACCTGATCCTATTGGAGCTGCCAAAGGCATTATGGCACTTGCTCCAACATCTTCTAATTTTTTTGCCATAAGTGGATCGTCAGTACAATAAACCATTACATTAAAACCTTCTTTTGTTAAGATTTTTGTTGAATTTAATGTTTCAATCATATCAGGATACAAAGTTTTTTTATCTCCTAGAACCTCAAGTTTTACTAATTTCCATCCACCAATTTCCCTTGCTAACCTTAAAGTTCTAAGAGCTTCCTTAGAATTGAAGCAGCCTGCTGTATTAGGTAAATAGGTAATTTTTTTTGGATCTAAATAATCCATTAATAAAGGTTTATTTTTATCAGTAATATTTACTCTCCTAACTGCAACTGTAACAATTTCAGCTCCAGAAAACTTTACCGCTCTTGCACATTCAGACATATTTTTATATTTGCCGGTGCCTACAATCAGTCTCGAATTAAATTTTTTGTTCTCAATTTTTAATTGATCTTTTTTCAAATTATCCACCTCCTATAAAATGAACTATTTCAATTTTATCATTATTTTTTAATTTAATATTTTTTATACTGTTTTTATTAACTATTTCTTGATTTAATTCAATTGCAACCTTTTTAAGTGGTACTTTTAGTTTTTTAACCAAGCTATATAAAGTAGCTTTATCTTTAATTGTTGATAATTTACCGTTTATTTTAATTTTTATTTTTTTTATTTTTTTCATAATATATAATTAATAGATGAGTAATAATATTTTAATTATTAATGGACCAAATCTTAATCTATTAGGTGAAAGAGAACAATCACAATATGGGTCTATAACCTATGAAGATTTAAAAAAAAATTGTTTAAAAAAGTCGAATGAGTTAAATATTAATCTAGAATTTACACAATCAAATGTAGAAGGTGAAATAGTAAATATTATACAAAATGCAAGAAAAAATATTGATGGAATAATAATAAATGCTGCAGGTTTTACTCACACATCAGTTGCGATAAGAGATGCACTGAGTATATTTAAAAAACCAATAATTGAGCTTCATATTTCGAATATTTATAAAAGAGAAGAATTTAGAAAAAAATCTCTTATAAGTGATGTTGTAACTGGAGGAATATTTGGAATTGGAAGTAATGGTTATATTTTAGCCATAATTGCATTGCATGAATTGCTTAAAAATGGAAATTGATAAAAAAATAATAAAAAAATTAATAGAAGTTTTAGAAGAATTAAAAAAATCTACTAAAGATATTAATATAGATGTTGATACTTTAAAATCCGTTGAGGAAGAGGTTGATGAGACAAAAACTGTGAATAGCCCTATAATTGGAACAGCATATTTAGCACCTGAACCAGGAGCAAAAAATTTTGTTGAGGTTGGAAAAAAAATTAAAAAGGGTGACACAGTAATGATAGTTGAAGCAATGAAAACAATGAATCATGTTCCTTCTACTTTAGATGGTGTTGTAAAAAAGATTTCAGTAAAAGATGGTCAACCAGTTGAGTTTGGTCAGATACTTATAGTTCTAGAGTAATGTTTAAGAAAATATTGATCGCAAACCGCGGAGAAATTGCAGTTAGAATAATTAGGGCTTGCAAAGAGTGGGGCATATCAACTGTCGCCGTTCATTCTGATGTTGATAAAGAAAGTATGCATGTAAGATTAGCAGATGAAAGTGTTTGCATTGGTCCTTATCAACCATCAAACAGTTATTTAAATATACCTGCTTTAATGTCTGCAATAGAACTTACTGGTGCTGAAGCTGTGCACCCCGGTTATGGTTTTTTGTCGGAAAATTCTAATTTTGCAAAAATTTTAGAGGAAAATAATATTAAATTTATTGGACCATCTTCAAAACTCATAAAAATGATGGGTGATAAAATTCAAGCAAAAAAAATTGCAAAAGAAAATGGTTTACCTGTAATTGAGGGTTCTGAGGGAGGTATAGCAGACATATCTGAGGCAAAAAGTATATCTAAAAAGATTGGTTTTCCAGTTTTAATTAAAGCAGCAGGTGGTGGTGGTGGAAAAGGAATGAAGATTGTTTATGAGGAAAATAAGTTCGAAGAATTATTTTTAGCTGCAAAATCAGAGGCAAAAAAATTTTTTGCCAATGATGAAGTATACATAGAAAAATTTTTCCAAAATCCACGGCATATTGAAGTTCAAGTTTTATCTGGAAAAAATAGAACCGTTCACCTTCATGAGAGAGATTGTTCAGTTCAAAGAAGACACCAAAAACTTATAGAGGAAACTCCTAGCCCTATATTGACTGATGAAGTAAGAAAAGATCTTCTCGAAAAAACTGTAAAAATGGTAAGTAAAATTGGTTATGAAGGAGCAGGAACTGTTGAGTTTATCTACGAAGATAAAAAATTTTATTTCTTAGAAATGAATACAAGAGTCCAAGTAGAACACCCTGTAACGGAGATGGTTACAGGGATTGATATTATTAAAGAGCAAATATGGATTGCATTTAGCGGGGATACTGCCCTTGAACAAAAAGATATCAACCCTCGGGGTCATGCGATTGAGTGCAGAATTAATGCAGAAGATGCAAGTAAAAATTTTCAACCCTCACCGGGTTTAATTGGAATGTGCCACCAACCTTCTGGTTTTAGAACAAGAGTAGATGGATCAATATATCAAGGTTATAGAGTTACTCCGTATTATGACAGTATGGTATGTAAACTGATATGTCATGGAAGAAATAGGACTGAGGCTATCCAAAGAATGGTAAGATCATTAGATGAGTTTGTTATAGAAGGAATAACAACCACAATTCCTCTTCATAAAAAATTATTAACCAATGAAAAATTTATCAATTCTGACTTTAACGTAACCTGGTTAGATAATGAGAAAATTATTTAATAACAATCAGTCAACCAAACATCGTAAACTGGATGATCAAATGGATTAATGGTAGGACCAGATGAGAAAGTCCAGCCATTAAATATAAATACTTCATCTTTATTTTTACTATTTAAATCTTTAACTTGTAAATATGCTGTAATCTCTGGATTATCATCAAATTCAGAATTTTTACATTTTAATGACTTTATTAAAAGATTTTTATATTTTTTTTCCTCTCCAATTTTAATTTTAAGTAAGTTATTTTTTGAACTTACTTTATCTAAAATTTTTATTTCAATAAAACTTCCTTCTGAAAGTTTAGAGATCCCCTCAGAATTTGATGAAAAATTAGTTAATAAAAAGAATAAAATTAAAAAACTTAAAAAACTAACTTTTCCAACTTTTATATTTTTTGTTATTTTGCTCATTATTTTTACTTGGATGGTAAGAATTTTCTGTACCGGTCTGATTAGGTAAATGTGGTTTTTGCCATTTATATTTATCTAGATCGTGAATATTTTCAATTTTATTTTTTGTAAAATGTATCCATGAGTACCACTCGTTTGGAATTTTGGACGCATCAATTTCATCTTTATAGATTACCCATCTTTTTCCAGATTTATTTTGGTAATATTTATTTCCAAATGAGTCTTCGCCAACAAATTTTCCAAAAAAAATAGTTTTAATTCTTGTTCCGATTGTTGTTTGATTCCACCATACAAAAATCTGTTTAAATAATGTCAACATGTTTTTTCACTTTTTATTTCAATTTAAAATTGTAAAAATTAAATTAGACTAAAATAATTATTTGTATATACAATATTGAATAAAGACTCAAAAAAAATAATTTAAGGGAAAAAAATGGCAAAATATTTAGTTGAAACTTATTATACATGTAGTTTTAAAGTTAGTCACTATCTTGATGATGTTAATGAAGCTGAATTATCAAACTTAGAAAAGAGAGATGATGGAAAATTCGAAATTTTAGATGTAAAACTAGACAATAGAAAAACTAAAAATTTAGGTTCAAAAAACAATAAAAGTAATAATGAAGTAAGCAATATAGATATAAAGGCTGAAAAAATACAACCGAAAATAGTTACTAAAGATACTAATCAAAAATTTGTAAATAAAATAAATGAAGGTATCGGTAAGAGATTTAGCATGCCAGATAGAAGAAAAGGTTATATTCAAAAAGCGAGTATAGGCGACCATAAAATTTATCTTCATACAGGAGAATACGAAGATGGAAAAATTGGTGAAATATTCATTGATACAAGTAAAGAAGGAGAATTAGTAAAAGCTTTAATGAATAATTTTGCAATAGCAATTTCACTTGGACTTCAATACGGGGTTCCATTAGATGAGTTTATAAATGCATATGTGGGAACAAAATTTGAACCCTCAGGAAAAGTTTATGGAAATGATAGAATTTTAAGTGCCTCATCATTGCTTGACTACATATTCAGAGAGCTAGCTATATCCTATCAAAATAGAGAAGATTTAGCGCATACTCCTTCTATAGGAAATTCAGAAAAGTCCAATAATAACGATGACACAAATAGCGATGATCAAAATCAATTTTTGAAAATTGTTAAAGACTTAACAAGTAAAGGTTTTGTAAGAAGTAATTATAAAAAAAATCTGGTTGATTTGTCAGATATTAAAATTAATTTAAAAGGAAAAAAATAAGTTATTTTTTCTTTTTTAATAATAAATTAAGTTCTTTTAATTGATTTTCTGAAACTTCTGATGGAGCATTCATCATCAAATCTTGAGCATTTTGATTCATTGGAAACATAGTTATTTCTCTAATATTTTTTTCTTCAGCTAATAACATTACTATTCTATCGATACCTGGTGCAATTCCACCATGTGGTGGAGCTCCATAACTAAGTGCATTTATCATTCCGCTAAATTTATCATCTACTTGTTTTTTGTCATATCCTACTAAAGAGAAAAGTTTGTACATTAATTCTGGTTTATGATTTCTTATAGCTCCTGATGATAATTCAACACCATTACAAACTATATCGTACTGATATGCTTTTAAATTTAATGGATTTTTTAAATCTATTTCGCCTTGTGGCATTGAGAACGGATTATGACTAAATTTAAGTTTATTATCCTCATCCATTTCAAACATTGGATAATCGACTATCCAACAGAAACTAAAAGAATTTTTATCAATTAAATCTAAATCCTCTGCTATCTTATTCCTTGCGATCGAAGATATTTTTTCTACTTCAGAAGTTTTTCCACAAGATAAAAATACACTGTCCCCTTCCTTTGCTTCAGTTTTTTTCATTATTTCCTCTAAAGATTCTTTGGAAAAAAATTTTCCAACTGGCCCTTTTGCTGAAATTTCTTTTTGTTTTTCAATTGTAAAATATGCCAAGCCAGAGGCTCCTTGATCTTTAGCCCATTTATCAATGTTATCAAAAAAGCTTCGAGGTTTCTGGTCTGTATTTTTAGTTACTATTGCACGTACTTTTGATCCAGATTTTACTAATTTTTTAAATATTTCAAATTTGACATCCTCTCTTGTAAAAATTTGTGTTAAATCATAAATCATTAAAGGATTACGTAAATCAGGTTTGTCAGTTCCATATTTTAACATTGCCTCCTCATATGGAATTCGAGGGAATTTTTCACTTGTAATTTTTTTTGAAGAAAATTTTTTGAACAAATTAATCATTAATTTTTCTATTACTTGAAAGACGTCTTCTTGTTCAACAAATGACATTTCCAGGTCAAGCTGATAAAATTCACCTGGACTTCTGTCTGCTCTAGCATCCTCATCTCTAAAACATGGAGCTATCTGAAAATATTTATCAAAGCCAGAAACCATTATAAGTTGTTTAAATTGTTGAGGCGCTTGAGGTAGAGCATAAAATTTTCCAGGATTTAATCTACTTGGAACTAAAAAATCTCCTAGCACCCTCTGGACTTGACGAGGTTAAAATTGGTGTTTGAAATTCCAAAAAACCCAACTCATGCATTTCCTTTCTTATAAAAGAAATTACCTTTGAACGTAAAATAATATTTTCATGTATTTTTTTTCTTCTTAAGTCTAAAAACCGATACTTTAGTCTTATTTCCTCTGAATACTCCTGGTCAGAAAATACTGGCATAGGAAGTTCTTTACAACTTCCAAGTACTTCAAAGGAATTTATGACAACTTCAATTTCTCCAGTTTTGAGTTCTAAGTTAATTGTTTCTTTTGTTCTCTCAACAACTTTACCTAAAATTTTTATAACACTTTCTAATTGAATTTTTTCTAATTTAGCAAAATGATCATTGCTTTTATCAATTACACATTGAGTTACACCGTAATTATCCCTTAGATCAATAAACAATAAATTGCCATGATCACGTTTTTTATTGATCCATCCAGACAAAATAACTTCTTTAGATTTATTATTTTTGTTTAACTCTCCGCAATTATGTGTTCTATATTTATTCAAACTAAGCTTTCAATACTTCTTTAATAGTCTTAAAATCTATTGGTTTTTTTTTTTT
>CETM01063270.1_pt1 | contig 11422 bp, 5 predicted proteins | sample 361451 | NCBI WGS metagenome assembly CETM01 (sample SAMEA2622690, study PRJEB7988) | marine metagenome | isolation source: saline water (ENVO:00002010), including
CCATAGGTCATTCCACCCTTCACTCCACCTCCGGCGAGCCACATGGTAAAGCCATGATGATTGTGATCACGGCCATTTCCATTTTCTGCCACGGGCGTACGGCCAAACTCTCCACCCCAAATAATCAGGGTGTCTTTAAGCAGGTCCCGTTGCTTTAGGTCTTTGATCAATGCAGCAATCGGTTGGTCCACCATCTTCGCCTTCTGGGCATGGTTTTTGATATCACCATGGTCATCCCAGGGCTGGCCATTACCATAAAATACCTGAACCATTCGCACGCCGCTTTCAACCAGTCGGCGTGAGGCCAGACAGGCATCTGCAAATTGACCGCTGCCGTAGGAATCACGAGTCGCCTGCGTCTCTTTACTAAGATCAAAGACGTCCTGTGCCTCGGTCTGCATGCGGAAGGCCATTTCCATCGATTCAATTCTGGATTCGAGCGGATTTGACTTGCCGCCGCGTGCCTCCAAATGTAATTCATTCATCTGTTTCAGGATGTCGAGTTGTTCACGTTGCGACACACGACCGATCTGAGTGTTGTTGATATGACGAATGACATTCTTGGGATCCATCTTGGAATTGTTGATGTGCGTCCCCTGAAAAATCCCGGGCAGAAAACTGTTGCTCCACAACTGAGGTCCAACAACAGGCTTGCCTGGACACAGCACGACAAAGCCAGGCAGGTTTTGATTCTCTGTTCCCAGGCCGTAAAGCATCCAGGATCCCATAGCAGGTCGCGTTGGTTGCGTCTCCCCGCTATTCATCATTAATAACGAAGGTTCGTGGTTAGGGATGTTCGTGTGCATTGAACGAATAACACAAATGTCATCGATCATCCCGCCGACATTGGGGAACAAGTCACTAACTTCGATACCTGCTTCCCCATATTTCTGAAACTTAAACGGAGACTGTAACAAGCCGCCCGTTTTACGTTCAGTCTTCAGATCTGCTGAACCCGGGCGCTGCCCGTTATATTTTTCTAACGCAGGTTTCGGGTCGAACGTATCAACCTGAGAAGGACCACCGTTCATGAAAAGATGAATGATATGTTTTGCTTTGGGCGCAAAGTGCGGAGCTTTCGGGGCCAACGGTCTGTCGCTGATGGCCGGAGCTGAATCGGCACCAAGGACGCCATCGCCCGACATGATCCCAGCCATGCCTAATACGCCCAGACCGGTTCCCATCTTTTGTATGTATTCACGTCGCGTGAGTCCAAAACGATATGGTTTCATTTGGTTGTTCCTGAAAATTCAGTCGCTGCTTGCGACCTAATCTAAATACATGAATTCGTTACTTGCCAGAATTACCTGAGCGTACCGTTCCCAGCGACTGAGCTGATTTTCCTCAGTGTCCTCCGCCGATAGGTATGTCAGTCCCAGATTCAATTCCGGTTCTGAGGGTGAACGTCCATAAGCCAGTTGAAACGCCAGAGTAACCCGGGTTTGATCTGAATCCGGAGCTTCATTATGTAATCGTGAAGCAAAGGATTTGGCCTGCTGGATCATGAACGGACTGTTTAGTACAAACAACTGCTGTTGCGGTACTGTCGTTTCCGTTCGCTTCGCACTCGTTATATTTGCATCCGGGAAATCAAACAGACGAAGTAAACTATCAAGTTCGTGCCGGCTTATTTTTGCGTAAACCGTCCGTCGTACATTGTTGGCATCCGCCAGATTTGTTGATGGTCCTTTAAGTGACCTGTCCAGACGACCCGACACATCCAGTAGTCCGTCCCGCCAGGCTTCAATGTCCAGTCGCCGTTGCTTCATTCTCCAGACATAGAGATTGTCAGCATCAATCTCGGCATTCTTCTCATTCGTCGCAGTGCTCAGTTGATAGGTAGCCGATAACATGATCTCCCGATGGAGATGCTTTACCGACCAATTGTTGTCAATGAACGTCCGGGCAAGATAGTCGAGCAATTCCGGGTGCGTTGGACGATCCCCCAGAATTCCGAAATTGCTTGGGGTGTTCACGATTCCCCGGCCAAAGTGATATTGCCAAACTCGATTTGCCATGACTCGAGCCGTCAATGGATTGTCATTGGATGTAATGTCGTCGGCCAGTTCACGGCGACCGCTGCCATCGGCGTAGGCAGCAGGATTCTCGCCGGCCAGGATTTGTAGAAACCGACGCGGAGCGATCTCGCGTTTGTTAGCTGGATTTCCCCGAACGAATACTCTTAAATCCTGCGGATTTGCTTCCGTATAAGCATGAGCGACAGCGTACTTAGGCGGAGCCGTCTTTTTCGCATCCTCAGCTTCTGTTCTAAGACGTACCAGCATCTCCCGGGCGTCACCATCCAGGAACTCTTCCAGGTCCTTGTCAGAAACAGCCAGTGGACCATCCTTACCAAGCACTCGTGTCAGTAAGTCCGTTGCTCCTGCTTCCGGCTGAACTTTGGGGGCTTCGGTATAAACGGCAAATTGGACTTTAGCCTGTTCGCCGCAGGGACCCTGGTCGGAACCACTGTTGTCCAGACCGCCAAAGCCTTTGAATACTGTATAGCCTTCGGGTATGTCATAGATGAGCTTCGACGGAGCATGGACTCCGATTCCGTTTTTGTACTCTTTGCCGCCAACCCGGATCGGACGCCCCTGATAGTTTTTGTTCTTCGTCGGACCGCCAAAGCCCTCCGAGAACTTGGGATCTAGGTCAGAAAGATTGATGACGTCGCCGGCCGCATTTTCAAAACGAGCATTTACCCAGTCGGCATGGTCGCAACTGCCTCCATTGCCCGCTTCCGTAACTATCAGATAAAGTTCCTTGCAGCCAGTCAGGTCAACCTTGATATTCGCTCGCGGTCGTACTTTGGTTGCCGGCGGAGTTACAAACCGTGGGTGACCAGATTGGTGAGCCTGACCTTCTGCGCGTTGAGCTAGATTGACAATCGCCTCACCGTCATCTGAGACGTTGAGCATATTTACGATCCTGGCCTGAAATGCACTTGTAACCGAAGTGACATTTTCAGGCAGAGGCGAGTCCAGATCGGCTGCTCCTGTTTGAGTCGGTGTAAGCCCGTACCAGGCATCCAGTTCGGTAATCTTGCCCTTGTTTTTCGCTGAAAGAAAATCGATCCAGCGTTTAAGCAGATACTCATTGACTGCGGCTGACTGAGCTAATTCTTTTGTGTTTAGATTCTGGCCAGCAGCTTTGGCGGATTGAAATCGCCAGACGGCATTCATGTAGCTTGCAATGTCATCGACTTTGGATTGTGCCGCCGTTTCTTTTTGGTCGGCCAGATACTTTTTGACCGCGTTGTCAGTGTCTTTAAGACGTTTTTGACCTTCGTCGTATGCGGCGATCTCTTCGGGAGTACAAAGCGGAGCGTCGTGTAGACGTGAACTGCTAAAGATGCCGGCGATGGAATAGTAATCCTGAGTTGGGATCGGATCAAATTTATGATCGTGACATCGTGCACAGGAGACGGTTAGGCCCAGGAATCCCCGGGTCAAGGTATCAATACGATCGTCTAATTCGTCAGCGATCGCGCGTTCTCTGTCTGTGTTTTTGTAATACTGTGCACCCAGTCCAAAATAACCCAGTGCAACCAAATGTTCGTAAGGTTCATCCCCTGTCGGTCCATAGAGGTCACCGGCAATCTGCAGTTTGACAAATTGATTGAATGGCATGTCGCGGTTGTACGCTGAAATTACCCAGTCACGATAACGAAAGCCTTCAGTGTTGGGGCGTGTGGCAAAGGTGTGTGCCTGATCTTCACTGTAGCGAGCAACGTCGAGCCAGTAGCGTCCCCAGCGTTCTCCATAGTGTGGCGATTCCAATAAGCGTTCGATCACTTTGGCAAATGCTTCGGGGGAATCGTCATCTAGAAATGCCTTCACGTCGGCTGGCTTCGGAGGGAGTCCTGTTAAATCATAGGTGGCGCGTCGAATCAATGCCTGCTTAGTGGCAGCAGCAACTGGTGATAGGCCTTGCTCTTCCATTTGCGCAAGAGTGAAGTAGTCGATGCTGTTCAGTGGCCATTTGCCATCTTTGACCGACGGTCGTTCGGGCATCCGAATGGGCTGATAAGACCAATGTTTGCGACCTTCTTCAAAGTCGATTTCTGATTTGGCAACCGTACTACCATCACGAGGATCAGGTGCTCCCATTTCAATCCACTTCACGAAATCGGCAATGATCTCGTCCGATAATTTACCCTTGGGAGGCATCTCAAACGACTCAAACTTCAATGCGCTGATTAACAAGCTCTCGTCGACATTCTTCGGTACTACCGATGGTCCCGAGTCACCACCTTTTAGTAGTCCCGCTTTGGAATCTAAAACCAGACCACCTTGGATGTTTTTGGCATCAACGGCATGGCACTGATAGCAGTGCTGAACCAGCACCGGGCGAATTTTCTGTTCAAAAAATTCAATCCCCTCCTGAGATGGTTTCTCGTCTTGTGCTTGAAGAATGGAGCACAAACCAACGGTGAGGATTAAACCAAAGCTGAATCGATTTAGGATCATAGAATTCGCTGTGAAACCTAATAGGTGAGCAGATAGTTAAAGGATGGAATAAGTCATTTTAACACAGACTCTTCGATTGCCTCAATCGAAGATGAACTAATCGGCAGCGTCCAATTCCCAGTATTTCGGCTAGGAAAGAATGTCTGTAATAACGTCGCCATGGACGTCCGTGAGCCGATAATCGCGTCCGGCATGACGATATGTTAAACGTTTGTGATCGATGCCCAGACAGTTTAGTAGCGTTGCGTGGAAATCGTGAGGGGAACATTCATTTTCTACGACCTGCAGACCGAACTCGTCAGTCTTTCCATAGACGGTGCCACCTCGAATACCGCCGCCGGCAATCCATGATGAATACGCGTTGGCCCAGTGTCCGCGTCCATCCGTTCCGGCAGATGGTACGCAGGGCCCCCGTCCGAATTCGGTTGTGAAAACGACCAGAGTTTCATCAAGCATCCCTCGTTGCTTTAGATCTTTAATTAACGCGGCAATGGGCTGGTCTACGTTGCGTGCCAATTCGGGATATTTGCTGATGTTGGCATGAGCGTCCCAGTTGTAATCCAGAGCGGTATCTCCGTCGACTAGCTCAATAAAACGAACGCCTCGTTCAGCCAGTCGCCGTGCTGCCAGACATTGCCAGGCAAAGCTGTTAGTCTCACCCGGTTTTAAGCCATAGAGTTTCAGGGTGTCAGCCGTTTCACCAGACAGGTCGAGCGCGTCCGGAGCTTCGAGTTGCATGCCGGCAGCCGTTTCAAAACTCCGGATTCGGGACTTGAGGTTGGAATCGGACTCGCGTCCCTTTAGATGCTGCTTGTTGAAATAGTCGATCAGGTCTAATTCTGTCTTTTGCTGCCGCTTCGTGATTGGCTGTGGCTGAATATTTCGAATAGGTTCATTGCCGGGAACTAATCGTGTTCCCTGATGTGAAACTGGAATGAAATCGGAACCCCAGTTTTGCCCTCCCCCGTAGGGCAAACCTTTTGACATGACAACAAACGATGGCAAATTCTGATTAACCGTGCCAAGTCCATAGCTCACCCAGGATCCAAAACTGGGGCGATTAAAAGTGGCACTGCCGGTGTGAATGCCAATGGTCGCTCCGAAATGATCTCCATTGATATTTTTCATCGAATTGATCACGGTCAGCTCATCGGCTATTTCGCCCAGATAAGGAAACAACTCGCTGATCTCCAGGCCGGATGAACCTCGAGGGTGGAACTTCCAGCCCGTTCCCTTGTAAAACTGACGATTCTGTCGCTGTTGATCGTGTCGGGCGTTCAGCTCGGGTTTGTGATCAAAGGTATCAACATGAGACACCCCGCCGGTCATAAAGAGAAAAATGACGCGTTTTGCCTTGGGCGTGAAATGCGGGTCTTTAGGCGAAAGTGGATTGTCCTCAGCATACAGTAATTCACTAAGTATGCCAGGCATGGTTAGTCCTGCACTGGCGAGCGATCGGATCATCGAACGTCTGTCCATTACTGGTTTCCTAATTCCTCTGAAGGCCTTGGCTCAATTGTCTATTTTAGTGGTGGCAGTAGATTCAGTCAGTACAAATTCCGTCGCGCTGAGAGTTGAAAACGCCAACACTATGGTTGCTGGTTTGTGATTTCAATCTCAAATGCCCGAGCGATACTGAGTACAAATGGTTTGTGTTTTTCCGGCACACGTTGATGCCACTTCGATAAATATGTCTGGAAGGATTGATTCTCTGAGGCATCCCCCATGTTGAGATATCGGATCGCTCGCCAGCCACTCGACGTCTTTTCGAATAATGGCAGCAATTTAACTGCTACAAAGTTGTTTAACTCACGATTAGTCGATGTTTTTTCAAGTTCAGCCAAGTGTTTTTTGTAAAAGCCTGGTAATGTGTCGTCTTTTCCCTGTTGAGCGGCAATTCGATCATTGGCGTAACCGGCGAGTGCCGCCGAGTAGCTTTTCCAATTGGGATAAGGCGGATGAGTTTGCCAATTTACACCCATCTGCCTAAGCGAATAAAGCGATGCACACTCGCAGATCGTCTCTTCAAACCACATTTGGGGGTTGTCCACGTTTCGGTAATTACAAATGATATGACAAAACTCGTGAGTAAATTGAAAAGCAAGTTGTGCCCACGCTCGATCACTCGAGTCAAGCCGAACGACATACTCATTGCCCGGCCCTCGCTGGTACAGGGTAATGGGGCCGGATTTGCTACGCTGAATAATGATTGGTTGGAAATCGGTGTCTTCCAGTTGAGACAGTATAGGGCCGGATGCTGAGAGGGCTACTTTTTCGATGTCAGCAAGCTGTGAGTCCCCCCAGTCGTCGGGCATGACTATCAAACGTAGACCACCCTCTTTAGTATCCGCAGGGGCTTCTACCGAGGGGACGGATTTGAGAGTGTTTTGGATTTGTTGAATAATTCTGCGTAGAGCTCGATTCTCCGCTTCAAGTTCTTCAATGCGTTTTTGTAACCGAGAATCGTCTTGTTGGCCCTGTACATCAGATATCTGAATCGAAAAGAATGGTACTGCTGTAATTGCAAGTGCAGACAAAGTGAATAATGCGGCGGGGAGTTGGACTGCTTTTAACATGCGTTTGTGATGGGAAATGAGGTGTCAGTCGAGATAAAGAAATTCATTGCTGCTGATCATACTACGGATGACAGAAAGCCAGGCCGTCTTTTCATCGCCGACGTCGGTGAGTCGGGTGATGACCTGAGATAGATGCTCGAGTTCCATAGCTTCTGGTGCTCGGCCGAATAACAGTCTATAAGCCTGTGTGATTCGAGACCAATTGTCTGGAGACTCGGCAAGCAGGCGATTGGCAATGGCCTGAGACCGCTGATGGATGAAATCCGAATTCATCATAAACAAAGCCTGAAGCGTCGTTGTTGTTACCTTGCGTTCCGCCATCTGAATATTCCCATCCGGACCATCGAAGAGATCGAGATAGTCATTTTTTACGAATCGTTGTTGCATCTGGTAAATAGTCCGCTGCTTGGTTTCAAAATTACCCACAAACGGCTCATGCTGGCGATAAAAGTATGTCAGGTGATGGTCAAATGGATGGCGTTCTCCGCGGGACAGGTCCAGTTCGTTGCTGATGGTCAGTAGTGTGTCGCGGATTTGCTCAGCATCCAGACGCCGGCGATTGACTTTCCAGAATAGCTTGTTGTCCGGATCGATTTCATCATTGCTGTCAATATGGTTAGAGGAACGCATGTAAACGTCTGAGTTCATAATGCGACGGTGCAGATGCTTTATCGACCATTGGTTCTTGATTAATTCAATCGCCAGATAATCAAGTAACTCCGGATGAGTTGGCCTGGAGCCCCGTACACCGAAATCACTTGTGCTCGTAACAATTCCCTGGCCAAAATGATAATGCCAAATGCGGTTGGCCATTACTCTTGCAGTGAGAGGGTTGTCTGCCGATGCAATCCAATTGGCAAGCTCCAGTCGACCGCTTCCGGAATGATCCTCTGCTAATGTCTGGCCTCCGAGGATCTGCAGAAAGCCACGCGGGACGAGTTGGCCACGAGCATTGCCTGAGGGATTTCCGCCACGTTGAACGTACTCGTCATGACTGTTGCCCTCCTGGATTGCAAAGGCGATTTCTAAGTCCGGGAAGGTTTCGGCATGCTGGCGACGTTGTTCACGAACGGATACTACATTTGCCCAGGTCGACTGCCGCGTTTTGCCGGGTTCTGTGATTTTCATCCTCTGGAAATCCCGATAGACTTCCAAAGCAGCTCGCTCTTTAACGTTCCACTGTTCGAGAATTCTGCGTTTCTCCTTCAATAGCTCCGCCGCTTCAGCATTGCCCATGCGGTATACGAAATCCTGTCTCCAGGGTTTGTGTTCGGCACCGGCATGCGGGTAGATCGAGCTGTCAAAGATACCGTACAACGCGTAATAGTCAGTGGTTGGGATCGGATCGAATTTATGATCGTGGCACCGTGCACATCCGAGTGCCAGGCCCATGAACGTGGTCCCGAGATTGTTGATCGTGTCTTCGATCGTAATGTGTTTCAGATTCTGAGGCCCAACGCCAATACGTCGGCTAATGGCCAGATACCCCGTGCCAATGGTCTGTTCCCAACGCTGGTCGTCATCCTGATAAGGTAATAAATCCCCTGCGATTTGCTCTCGAATGAATTGGTCATAGGGTTTGTCGTTATTAAAAGAATCGATGACGTAGTTGCGGTATTTATATGCCTCGGGAACCGGGAAGTCAGATGCGTCTCCCGCAGTATCGGCATAGCGAACCAAATCTAACCAGTGGCGTCCCCAACGCTCGCCGTAATGGGGCGAAGCCAGAAGATCGTCTACCAATTCGGTAAATGCGGCCTTCCCTCGTTGGCTGAAGTCGCGTTCAAAGTCATCCGCTTGCTTAGGAGTGGGAGGTAGGCCAAGTAAATCAAAGTAGGCACGACGTACTAACTCGCGTCCCGAGGCTATTACTGGAACGACTAAACCAGCAGAGTCGATTTGCCTCTGGATGTAATGGTCAATCGGGTTGTGTGATTCTGAGCTGCTGTTTGGTGCTTTCACGTGCTGAACGGGTTGAAACGACCAAAAAGACCACTGCTCGTCACTAATCACATACTCTGGTGAAGCATTCGGCTCACGCCAATGAAGGCCATCGTTAATCCACTGAGTGAATAATTCACGGCTTTTACGATTAAGAAAGGAACTGTGATCGGTAGCTGTTTTCTTTTGCCCTGAAACAATCTGCATCAGTAGACTACCGGTGGCGTTCCCCGGAATTGCAGCAGGACCTCCCGGACCTCCGTGTAACAATCGTTGACGGCTTGCCATACTCAGGCCACCGGCGCGGGTCTGTTCGTCATGACATTTAACACACGATTTGCTTAACGTGGTGAAGATGTTTTTTTGAAAGAACTCGATCTTAGAGACAGGCCAAACAGCTCCATCGTCAATCCACTTGCGAATGTTCGCTATCTCTTCGTTGGAGAGCGTGTCGTCGGGAGGCATGGCGAGCGTCTTATGTGTTTGCGCTACGGCCTGATAAAGTAGACTGTTTTTTGCATCGCCCGGTATGACGGTATCGCCCGACATGCCACCTTTGAGCAGTCCGGCCTGATGGTCTAATTGAAGTCCACCCTCCTGACTTACTGCTCCATGGCATTCGGTACAGCGGCTTACAAGGACAGGACGAATCTTTGCCTCGAAAAAGTCACTACGTTCGTCAGCGCATGCAAAGTTGCCGCTTAGGCAGAATAGAACAATACAGGCAACTGCATTTCTAATCATTGACGACACAATGGAAGAGACTGAAATGAAGAAAAACGACGCTTAATCTACTATATCAGACCGTCGTTAAACTAGCTCAGCGATCGGATCCATTTGAGTCAGGTACTGAGGACGCCCGGTGGGATCCACAACCGTTGTGGCACTCGTATCAATGCCAAGATTGTGATAGAGTGTCGCAAAAATCTCCTGAACGTGGACTGGTCGGCTATGGGCATGTTCGCCCAGACGGTTTGTGCTGCCAATTGCCTGACCGTTCTTCATGCCACCACCGGCCATATAGGCACAGCTAACCTGAGTCCAGTGGTCACGACCACCATTAGGATTGATTCTTGGAGTTCGCCCGAATTCACCCCAGACAAGGACGGTTACATTGTCCAGCATCCCACGATCTTCGAGATCATTAACTAAAGCTGCAACAGCCTGGTCGATGCGTGTTCCGTGATGGCGAACAAGACCTTCGTTGTCACCGTGGCTATCCCAGCGACCGTAGGTTAACGTCACACAGCGAACTCCGACTTCCACCAAACGACGGGCCTGCAACAAGAGTTCATTGTTGGTGTCTGCACCGTCATACTTGTATTTGAATGGTTGGCCTGTACCATATTTTGCTCGTACTTCAGGGTCTTCTTTGGAAACGTCCAAAGCATCTACGAGCTTGCTGGATGTTAAAACATCGAATGCCTGTTGTTGGTAGGAATCCAGACCTTCGAGTTGTCCTGTCGCATCCACACTGACCTTCAACCGATCAAAGCTTTGGAGGACTGCCTTGCGGTCTGCTAAACGGTCGGTTGTGATTCCCTGTAATTTCATGTCGGCCAGACCCTGCCCATCCGGGATGAACGGAGCGTACGCTGCGCCAAGGAACCCGGGCGTACCGGGGTTTCTCCAAACACCATCGGTCTTCATGCCGATATACGGAGGAACACTTGGATCAACAGGCCCTTGAACTTTGTGCAAGACACTACCTAATGCCGGGTGACCACCTAACGCTCGCATTTGAGCATGGCGAAAACCAGTCATGCACTGGAAGGAATCGTGACGGCCTTCACACCCAACGACAGCGCGTAGGACAGTCGATTTATGCATGATGTTGGCAATGTTCGGGAAACATTCACCTATTTGGATACCAGGTACGCTGGTCGAGATCGGCTTAAACGGACCACGAATCTCTTTCGGAGCTTCCGTTTTAATTTCCCACATGTCCTGATGCGGCGGGCCACCACCAAGGAAGACATTGATAACAGATTTGTGCTTCATCGAAGTTCCGCTAGCAGCTTCCGCTCGCAAAACATCAACCATGTTGAGGCCAAACGCTCCAACACCCAACGCGCCGATTTTTAAAACGCCACGTCGACTGATTCCATCACAAAATGACCCTTTAGGAGCCTTCTTGCCGTAAATAGATAGCATTAGGAAATTCCTCCATTGATGTAAAAGCTATTACCATTATCGGTAACTAACGTCATCAATTATAAATAGCAGATGGCTATCCTGCCATGTCAGAACGCCAAAACCCACCACAGCGAGGGGGGAAACGCAATTTTCTAATTGTTTAGCCGTCCAGCTCTTCCCAGCGAAGCATCGACTTCTCAAGGTCAGTTTCCAATTCAGCCAGTTGATCACTAGCAAGTTTGATCTCCTCCGGAGGCTGTTTGTAAAAATCCGGATCCGACATGAGGCTGTGGATCT
>CETM01144467.1_pt1 | contig 11419 bp, 9 predicted proteins | sample 361451 | NCBI WGS metagenome assembly CETM01 (sample SAMEA2622690, study PRJEB7988) | marine metagenome | isolation source: saline water (ENVO:00002010), including
CCTGTCACGCCGGAGGTCGCGGGTTCGAGTCCCGTCCGCTCCGCCACACAGACAATATGATGAAGAATACATCGGTGGGATGTAGCCAAGCGGTCTAAGGCAGTGGGTTCTGACCCCGCGAACGGAGGTTCGAATCCTTCCGTCCCAGCCAATGTGTTTTTACGGTGCAGGCATAGCTCAGTCTGGTAGAGCCGCAGGTTTCCACCCTGTGGGTCGTCGGTTCGATGAATGGATACTAAAACATATACTTTAATAGTGTGTGAGTGAGTGAATAGCCTTTATAACGTGTTTCTGGCAAGTCGATTGTCACCTCAGTAAAAGTATACATACTTATACGCCGCAAAATTGTATACTTTATAGTAAGAGAATAGAGTGTGCGGCGAGCAGGTGTCGTATAATGGCATTACCTTAGCCTTCCAAGCTAATGATAGGGGTTCGATTCCCCTCACCTGCTCGCCGCGCATTCCTTTTACTATGTACTTTCCCTCTATTGCTTCGTTTTACGAGCTGTAACGCTATATCAGCTACGAATAATGAAATTCACGGTTCTGCTATCAAAAAAATTCTGAACGCCTTAGAATCAATCTCAGAAAGCCTGAAGACTAACGCCTATTGCAAACGGAGCTGTTATGGAAACTGAGAATGAGTCTAAAAAACAAAATCTTGTCAGACAGTTCTGCACGCCTTTAATCGACGAAGCGCTGGCTGTATGTGTTGTTACTAGCGACGGAAAAGTTGCATTCGGCTTTGGAGATAATTGCAACTTCTCTGAAGACGCAACTGACGCAGCAATGATCCTTGAGTTGATAGGTAAGTTAAATGAACTAAAGCAAAGCAAGAGTAACGAAACAAAATAGATTCGCTCCAGTGTATTTAGCATACTAGCCATCCCTCAAAGTGTTATGCGCTGAATACTATTCTTCTCTAGAGCAGTGCAACATTTAGACATGACGTGCTCGTTTAGTTTTGGTGATAGTTGGTTTAGCAGGGCGCGATATACGCCACAGAGTAATGTAAGTTATGTGAGCGCGGATACACTCTATTCCTAACGTGTAACATCGCACCCTGCGGGGCTGGCTTAGCATTAAGGGGCACGCCCCTTAATAATCCCAATTATTGGTTGTCTTAATTTCTACGGGGTAGAAAATAAAATAACCAATAAACGTTTACAGAATCGACGTGTTTAGTAAGATCCCTCATGCAGGAGAGCTGACTTATGGGTGATGACATTCATTTCAATCACATATATGCGCTTGTGAAGCCGTGGTTTGATTCTGAACCTGAAGCGAGACGCTGGTATACAAGCGAGATCATACCTGCCTATGACATGACGCCCATTCAAATAGTTGAGCAACTAGGTAAGGATGAGCTAGTGCAATGGGTTGAAGCAAAGAACTTAGGTTGTTTCGGGTAATGGTACTATCCAATTAAACGGGCTTTGAACCAATATATTTGTAAAGCGTCGGTCTTGAAACGCCAAAGTGACTCGCCACTTCTGAAATTGTGATTGATTTCTCTGAAAGCATCGCCTTAGCTTTACTAATATCCGAATGTGACAGTTTAGGCTTACGTCCACCTTTTCTGCCTCTTGCTCTTGCCGCTTCTAGACCCGCTCTAGTGCGTTCTTGAATTAAACTTCGCTCAAACTGCGCCATCGCCCCAATAATATGAAACACAAGCTCGCCTGTTGCTGATGTTGTGTCGATATCTTCACTCAGGCTTCTAAAGTGGATGCTTTTTTCTTTAAAATGCCCAATCAACTCAATAAGATCTTTTAGGCTTCTTCCGAGTCGATCTAACTTCCAGACCACAACAACATCACCACTTCGGAGTGCGTCGAACATCTTCGATAGCTCAGGCCTATCTTTTGTCCTTCCGGTGTAGACATCTGAATATATCCGTTCACAGCCTTCGTTTTTTAGAGCATCGAGCTGAAGGTCTGTATCCTGTTTATTTGTACTGACTCTTGCGTATCCAATCTTCATGTAAATAAAACCCACCATTACTTTACATAGATATTTTTACGAGTATCTTTACAAAAAATCAAGCTTAACTCTTAACAAAAATAAATACTGCATATCTGTAAATAAAACGGTCATTTACTTTACGCTGCTGCTTGGGCCTTATTTTTCACTTCTGCATCAAGAAAATATTGAAGATTAGTAGTGCGAGTATATTCAGCACTATCTCGCTTGATCGCTTTAATGAACAGATCTTTCGTACCAACTATATGAAGCTCATGTTCAGCTCTTGTAATTGCAGTATAGATCCAGCTTCTATCTTCTAATCTACTACCAGAGAGAACAACGATAACCCGTTTAAATTGGCTTCCTTGAGCTTTGTGCAGACTAATTGCGTAAGCTAGCTGGATGTTATCAAGGACTGTTTGCGTGATATGGACGTGATGCGGCTTACCACCTGTGCATACCTCTATTACGCCGTAACCAATATCTGTCTCTTCAACGTCAGCCAAAGTGCCCAGCGTTCCATTTTGTACGCCGATGTCATAGTTGTTTTTCGTGAAGATAACAGGATCGCCAACACGGATGTTCAGGAATTTTCTTTCACCCATAAAGTCAAACTCAAGGCGTTCTCCATCAGGGTTTACAGCTTTCTGGCAGCCACTGTTGATAATTTTTATACCCGCTAAATGTGATTCATATGTAGCACCCACAACCTGAGCATCATCGAGCTTCATGTATAAATCGATCACTGTTTGTTTGATATCACTCACAGGTACATCATGAAAGTGAACATTTTTTTCTGACAAGTTTTGCGGCACTTCTCCGGCGCATATTGTTTTAGAATAGTCTGGAATTCCCGTTTCTTTTCCTGACCTAAAGGTTTCTTTTAATACCGCCGTTGGGATAACACCGCTGTTGACGATATCTGAGAATATTAGCCCTGCGCCAATTGGGGGGAGTTGATTTTTATCTCCTACTAACACGATTCTAGTTGTTGGCGGGATATTTGTTACTAGCTTATACATGCTGGCTACATCCAGCATGCTGGCCTCATCAATCACCAAGACACTTTCAGGCTTGTCGTGACGTTTTTCTTTGAGAAACTTAGCAATGGTCATCGTATCGAAACCGATAGATTCGTGCAGGCGCATTGCAGCTCGTCCCGAAAGAGCTACTGCATGAATTTGATAACCTAGTGCATGATAAGCCTTTAAAATAGTCCGTGTCACAGTTGTTTTACCGCAGCCAGCGCCACCAGTAACAACTGATACATGGTTTTCTAGGGAAGTTATTATCGCATGAGCTTGTTCGGAGTTAAGAGGGTAGGTAAGTTCTTCGCAAGCATTGTTAAATGCAACATCCCATTCGTGTGACCAATTTCGTTTGGAATGCAGTAACTTAGCAAGTCTCTTCGCGATCACCTTCTCCATTACATATTGCCCGGTCAGGTAATACCTGTCGTTTTCTTGTATATAAGCCTTTTCAGAGCTACCTGTCGAAAGCGCTTGCTGTGCATGATTAACGCCTAATAAGTCTTTAAGGCCTGTAATCAGTTTTCCCTTATCCGCACACGTATGCCCACGCTTGCCATGCTTGATGAGAGCCTCCTGAATCGCAGCTACATATCTGCGCGAATCACTCTCTGATATCTTGAATTCTCCCTGAGCAAGCTTATCAACTTTTTTGAAAGGCATACCGAAGGAAAGTAATTTGTATGGGTTGGATTTTATTGCTTCTATAGAGTCTTTTTTATGATAACGAAACAAGCGCTTGTTAACCGACATTGGAACGCCTTTGCTGGCTAGCCAATTAATGTGTTCTAGGTTTTCGTACTTCTGAAATCCACGCTTTAAAGCTGCTATGGACTTGTCTGATAAGATTGAATGGAGAGCTTCAGTCGTATCATTGCGCACCATATGAAAAATTTTATGGCCGAACGAATTCCATAACAATCCTGCTTTCTTTGGGCCTATACCTTCAAACTCTTTATCTTGGGACAAGAACTGAACGAAACAAGCTCGCGTGTGAGGCATTGTTAACTCAAAATTCGTGATTTCAGAGGTATGCCACTCGTTTAGTCTCATGTCTCGGCCATGTTGCTTTACTTGAAGATAAACGATAGCTTCCAATAACCACTGCTGGCCAACAACAGGCTCAAGCGGCAGGCGCTCACCAGTGATTTTAATGACAAGCAAATCTCTCGCAGTCTTTAGCCATCCTTGCTTTGTTACAGCCACAGCAGAAACGACAGTATATTGAGGGTCATTCTGAAACACCTTGGTAATTCTAACTTCAGTTTTGACCCTATACTTTTCGACGTTTTTGGACATCATTGAGGCAACATCCCTATCTCAGCAATTACTTCAGAAAGCTCACCCAGTTTATCTAAGCGCTCCTCAGACGCCCTCAGACGCTCTCTAAGCGCTTCATTCTCTGCCTGTAGTGCAATCACAACACTTTCCAAGTCTGACGCCCTATCAAAGCCTCTGCGACTATCATTGGACGTCTGATCATATTCACTAGGTGCAGGTTTCTCTAAGTCATCCAGATCGTAATCCCTTCCTGCTTTCTTTGGGATAACTTCCCTTAGCGCTAAATCTTTTTCTAACTCTTCAAGGGCATGCTTGACCTCCGGGTTTTGGTAGAGAACCGACTTCCCAAAACCGCACTCGTCAGCAATATTCTTCCTATTGAGCGAATGATGCAGTCCGCCATTAGGCTTAGTTGCCAATTGCTTAAAATCAACATCCCCTTGCTTATCGACCCAAATTTTAAATTTTTCTGCATTAATTTCTGATAGCTGCTGTCCACTTAACTTCTTATCGGTCATCGAAATTCTCCTTCAACCACATCCAATCAGATGAAGGGATAACGCGTTTATCTCCAGACGGACTATAGAGAAACAGGGCAGACTTCCCATTTTTGGTTTTTTCCACGAAATGATCTGGAAAGTCTATTGGAGCGCTCGCAACCGCTTTCAAAATAGAAATGACAGCCTTTTCATTGCTGACATCAGGAATGTGTGGCAACAAGCCTGTAGTTTTTCCAGCCAAGCTTTTTCCAACTGCGTCAGCAAGTTTCAAAGGGGACGATTTTGTTTGATCTTGAAAAGACAAGCTAAGCGTCTCATTCTCCTTCTCTAACGCTTGTATCTTTTGATTCAGCATGTTGATGTATAGCTTGGTTTTGGAATCCAAGCCTGCTGTCGGATACTCACTACTTTTTGCACCAACATCATTCGATGACTGTGGCCGCCCCTTAATCCTATCCAGCTCTTCGATGTAAAGGTTGATGAGCATCTTGAAGTTTTTATTATTTGAAATGGATTGCTGCTTTGGGCCTGCAACGCCGTTAATTAGCTGAAGGATTTCCAAGTTATCGACATCGTCAATAAACCTTGCGACAGCGGCATAAGTAAGGTTCCCTTTGACCTTGAGTATCGATGAGCAAGCTTTACGCACATTAAAAAGACACGCTTTTGCCTTTGGGGTTCTAGCACTTTCTAGCAGAGACTCATACAGTGACTGTTCCCTTGACTCGAAGTCTGTTGACATTATCTTTTCCCCAGCTTGTTTTGTTTATCTAAAGCGTGCTCTGATTTAAGCTTCTCATGCACCAATTTTACTGCTTCTGATATTGACGATTTTAATGTTGGAGGTATATCTTCAGGCTCTCCTTCTAATACCTCATCAACCTTATTCCAACCGATACTCTCTACCATTGAGTTAGCTAGCATTGACGCGGCTCTTGTGGACAGTTCTTTATCTCGTATCCCTGCAAAGAGAAGGGGTGAATCTGAATGGACTAATATTGCGTCCATGAACTCTCTAAGCATTCTTGCTGGGTTTTCTGGCATCGGAACAGTGCCTCTGGGCATCATTAGCGCTTGATCTACTGTTCGCCTGACTAGTTCAAAATCAGATACTTGCTCCAATGTGCTTTCAATATCGGCATTCAGCAGCGTCAATTTCCCCTCGTTTTCTATCGCGCTTTTTCGTGCATCCTCCGAATCTAGTATCGCCTGATACCTATTGCTCCATGCAGTAATCTTGGGCGCTAATGCATTTTCTCTTGACTCAACATCCGACTTTATATTCATGATGCGCACACTGATGAGTTTAGCCTCCTCAGGTGGGGCATCCTCCAACTCCCACTCAAGGTCTTCAATAGTATTGTTAAGCGCTAATATTTCTCTTGCATCTTCACGCATAACAATCATCAATCTGTTCATTTCCAAGGCTTGCTCAGGTATGAAATCTGGGCCTGTTGTCCAGAATCGACAATTACCACATCCACCCACTACAGCAGTAAAAATCTCTTTAGTTTTACCTTGATTGTCTGTTGGGGCTTGGGTTTTCATCCCGATTTTGCAGCCGTCACAACCTTTACCGCCAAGCGGACAAATACCACCTTCTACTGAGGCGAAAGCAGCTATGTTTTTATCGGTAATTAAATCGCCACTGTCTGTCGATATTGGCTGTATTAATATGGCCTCTTCTGGCTTATTGAATACTTTCTCTGCACCACTTCTGTTATTAGCATCGAGTATTGAATCTTTTATTTTATCTCGGTCAGCTTTATCATAGTGATGGGTCATTGCTACAGTTAGATGGCCTGCAACAAATTCTGAAACTATGTTAACGGGAACACCCATCTCAATGAGGTTCGATATCCCAGCTACACGTAAAGTGTGAATATCGAAAATAGACTTTACCTTACCCTTTACCTTCTTGGTCAACTTAACATCGTAATTCTTTGCGACAAGACGCTTTTCAGTCTCTAGACATAGTTCATCGAAAAGAGTCTCCAGTTTCTGTTTACTTATAGGTGGATTAGCTTCGTACTGTTTTTTATTAAGCCTGTAGGATACTCGTGACGTCATATCCCTAAATAACGGAACAAAGAAGGGTGCTCCACCGATAACGGAATCTATATTAGTCAGCCTTTTCTTATCTTCGTTAACTAAGTCAAACCTGAGTGGGGTAGGGTTTTTTGCGTACTCCCTGACCCAAGCAAGCTGCTTTTTCAAAATGGCATAGGGTAGGTTCAGATCCTTTTCTTTTTCACTAGAAGGGTTTTCAATATAAGGCCATGGGATGCTGTAGCCACTTCTTTCTGATGGGTTCCAGAGTTGTGTTTTGTTTGTGTTGACATAAATTGAGAGAAATTTTTGCTCAACAAGTTCGTAATCGACAGACTGAATTACCCCTGTATTTCCCCCTATTATGCTGGTATTCAACTGACCTGCTTCATTTCTCCAATTCTTCAAGTCTGAATAGTTATCAATAAAACTACCTGAGTCGGGGTCATAAATTTTATCGTCAAACAACCCTTCATCTAACCACCTTACCTGAACGCCCCTCAGAGGGATTGTTAATAGCAGCGCAAGCGCTGCTGCTCGCGATGGACAGAACACACTTTCTGTAGATTTTCCAGTAATCTTATTAAAGTGATCTGTGCGACCCCCGCCAATTTCCTCTTTTGCTTTTAAGGATATTTTCTCAGCCCATTTATATGTCGGAATTTTGTTAGAGTCTGGTTCGCACAATACTTCTAGCATTTCATCGATTATTGCCTGATTTATCCTCTTCCGTGGTGTTTTAGCAGATGACTTTTTTCCTTTGAAAATAGGAGTTTCTATATACTTGAATGGATTATTTTTTTTGTTTCCTGAAAGTGCCGCATTGTTACAAACCAACCTGAACATCTTTACGGCAGAGTTCCACATTGTTACCTTTGTTTTTTTAGCAGAAGCGTTAGGCCTTTCATTAATAAAGTCGTACCATGACCGCCGATCAGATTCGGAAAATGGCGGCGGATTTATATCGGCTGCTGTTATTTGCCACGGCGATTCAAAGTTTCTTTCCATCAGCGCCCACTCCAGCATCCTATATACACTGTCTTTTTTGTGATCGTCGGATGCCGGAAGAAGGTTATAATACTCCTTTATAAACACTCTCCATTCTTCGGGAATATCAATGACTTGCCACCCCCTGTTTATATTATCCTTAGACCAAACAGCAATTCTCCCATCATCATACTTGACTAATTTTTCAGCCTCGTACCAACTAACCTTTGGGACATCAAGATCGTTTGAATATGATAGAGTGCTCGCATGGTGAATTGGGATTTTGCTTAGTGTGTAACGAGGCTGCTGACCATCAAAAACTTGTGTGCTAGCGTCTATTGCCTCGTTGACATAGGAAACAATCTTGGCAATAAGCATCTTACTGCTGTTATATTGGCTACTCTCACGAAAAACATACTTTGCTATAGTTGCTATGTTGTGAGGTAACTGATTGACGCTAACAATTCTTGCGAGTAAACAAAATCTTGACCAGATAGTGGAAAGGTTGGATCGTGAATCGCTCCTGCCATAAAAAATAACATCAAATGCCTCATTTAGATCGGAAGAAACCAGAACTCTCCCCTGAAGCCTTACACCGCTTGGGATTCCACCCTTCAACCATAGTTTGTGGATCACCCCAAACCTAAAGATGGATAGCTCTACATTTCGAATGCTTTTGTTGGCCTTAACTTGAAGAGATCTAATGTAAGAATCGCTCAACCAAAGCCATTCGTTATCCGATTCGTCAAGTGCCTTAGCGCTACATACACTTCTTGCTGTGCTTCTGCTCAGAAACTCAACACCTGCCCATAAGTTATTGAAGAATTTTTCAAGTTTCATTTCGGAATGTTTAAGAGGCACAGATAAGACAAACGCAGGCAAAACACTTACCGGGAGAAGTTCTATAACTCCCATTGGAAAAGAATCAGCCCAATGTTCTATCTCAAGTAATTCGTCAACGAACACCTTTAGTTCGGCTAGGCGTTGCTCTTCATCCATTGATTTAAAGTAACCTCTTGCGCTCTGTCGTTTGTAAGGGCTTCGCAGCGCATATTTCTCGAACAACTTATCAATATTTGAATTAATATTTGGCGCAACAAGAAATCCTTTTTTACCTCTGGCAAGTTTAGATAAGAGTTTCACCAATTCAGCTTTAAATGCCGATTTGATATTTTGTGAAACAAGGGTTCTCAAATATTGGAGACTCTGATCTGCCACCGCATCTTTGCCCGTGAGATTAACTAGCGTTCTCTCTTTAGAATTGAAGCACTCAACCTCAATCAGGTGACCTAATAGTCCGCCCTCCAGACATAGTCTTTCAAATTCAGCGTCATTTTCTATGATCAAGGTCGGCTTTAACATTACTCACTCCAATTTTTAGGGTATTGATATTGAAAATTGGCGTTTAAATCGAACATCAATTCCTTAGCCCTTTTAGGATCTACATTATTTGCAAGCAGTATCTCATTCCTCACTTTTTGATTACTGAGGTGGTAATAGATTTGTGTACTACTTGGGTCGCCATGGTGCAGCATGGCTTGAAGGGTGCTACTTGGAAGGCCAAGCACATTGGCTACATAAAACCCAAAAAGATGCCTAAAAGAATGGAGACCATATCCCTTTAGACCCATCTTCTTGAGAAGCCTTCTCAAAGTTGACTTAATTGAACCAATAGTTAGTGGAAGACCATAATCACTCTCTTTTAGTTTTATGAACAGCCACGGGTGATAAGGCCAGCCTGCTGGATTCGGCTTACCTGTGTAAGGGTTTTTGTATATGAAATTCTGAGCATACTCGTTGAAGACTTTTGCAGCATATTTTCCAAGTTCAGGAGAGCACCAGAACACTGTCGAGTCTACAGTCTGTTCGTCGTGAGTAATAAGATCATCGCCAAAGGTCATTCCTTTGAAACCCGCATAATACTGACTATCACGATTTAGGTGACGATCACGCGGTACGAGATCTTTCAACGGATGGGACTTCGGTAAATGAGTGTTCTTAAACTGCTGCATTATGTACTCAGCACGCGTGGTTTGACGACTTCGACCATCAACATCAACCCAATCAAACCGACCATATACTGGATCAGCCAGTCTGACTTCCAATTGGCCAAGTGAATCTACTCCTAGCACGTCTTCAAAAAAAATATGCAGGGGTTCGCTTCTCCGCAACGACCCAGCTCCGTACAGAAGAAAAAGTAGTTTATCGCGTGGCGAAGATAGGGATTCAATTGCTTCGATAAATCTATCAACAGGAAAGCATTTTTTTATTCTGTTCTGTAGCTTTGCCGCTCTAGCGCCACTTCTATTCTGCATGCTGACTTTGAACTCTTCTTTAGTTTTCGACCTCGAAGGAGACAGGTGAAGAAGCATGTCCCATCCACTTCTATCCTTAAAGTCGAGGTAGGATTCGTAGTCTGATAAAAAACGCTCTTCGGATGGGTTTAGTCGGTCTGCGCCATGAAACAGTGATTGCCACTTGTCAAAATCATTGATGTGATTTAGGTATGTCTTCCTGATGTTGTCTTCTCGCACGGGCTTCCAGTCTAGGAATAAGCTCTTGAGAAGTGGCTTACTCGTGCTAATGCAATATTGATCCGTTCCATATTTTTTAGCATCAATAAAATCTGCAATTAACCTTTCTGGATTAAAATCTTCACCATGAAGAGTGCTCCATACTTTGTAGAAATTGTACAGGTGACCAATTGCCCTAATCGATGTCTCAAGTTTTGTTGCGGCGACGCCCTCTTTTATCAATTTGTAAAACCACTGATTGACGCTCGTAGTTGCTTCTCCATCAAAAAACACAAAAGGTACTAATGTAGTGCCGAACTCTTGCGTTGTGATCCATTTAACGGAATAAAAGGTTACAGTTTCCATTTAAAAGTATAGAGTATGAAGTATAGTATACATTCTACGTTTTATTCGTTGTGTTGTCAAATGCCAATTTGTGCTTGCATTTAATAAATGTGCTGATATACTGCGCCGCACTTATTAAGAGGCTTATGAAGTAAAACTGTTTCGAATCGCTTACGCGCCAGTCTTCATAAGCTTCATGAGTTGCGTAAGAGAAGTGGTTCAGCAAGAGCGCAGCGTGAAAGTTAAAGTATATATGGATTAGTATCCCTTTTTCGAGTCTCGTCTCCCGCTCCATATTAAAGATATCACCATAAAAGAAAAATCAACAAGGAAGAGTGCTTCATGCTTAAAATTCGCCACGGCATTCCACTTTTAAAAAACCAAGAAAAGTACGACAAGCTTGCTGCTGTGGTGTCTTCGTTAATCAATGCTGAAAATTTAACGTTAACTGACGATGTCGACATTGCCATTTGTGGAGTGAGAAATAAGGACGATGTGCATACTACACAGGAGGGAGTTGTCCGCATCTTTGTAACGTTCCCGCCGATACTTCCTGAAAAAAACAGTCCCGATCCATGGCATCGTATCATTGGAAAAATGAATGACAGCGAGCAAGATGTTGCAACGTGGACAAAAAGCATGCTTTCTGATTTTGTCAAACAGCGACATTGCGATCATGAGTGGCGCGGCGTGAAAGATTGCAATGGGGTGGTGTTGAAGGATGGGCGTGGTGATTGTGTGAAATGTGG
>CETM01069851.1_pt1 | contig 11406 bp, 11 predicted proteins | sample 361451 | NCBI WGS metagenome assembly CETM01 (sample SAMEA2622690, study PRJEB7988) | marine metagenome | isolation source: saline water (ENVO:00002010), including
GTTTTGATCCCGTCATGCGCTGGTTCGAATCCAGCCACCCCAGCCAATAGTGAAGAAAATGATTAATAAACAACCTGTAGGAATTTTTTCTGGCTCAGCATCGATAGTTCTTTCTGAAGAAGTTGCTAAGATACTTGGACTAAAACTAGGTGATATTGATCTTGGCAAGTTTTCTGATGGTGAAATAAAAGTAGAAATTCTTGAAAATGTCCGAGGTCGTGAGACATTCATCATTCAATCAACATGCGCTCCAACAAACTCCAATTTAATGGAGTTAATGCTAATTACCGATGCTCTAAAGCGTTCTTCAGCATCTAAAATAACAGCCATCCTTCCCTATTATGGTTATGCTCGTCAAGATAGAAGAGTAAGATCTGCAAGAGTTCCTATCAGCGCAAAAATTATAGCAGATATGATGAATTCTGCTGGTGTTGATAGAGTGCTAACTGTAGACCTTCACTCAGAATCTATACAGGGTTTTTTTGATATGCCTGCAGACAATGTCTACGCAACTAAAATTATGCATGACGATATTAGGTCAAGAACCTCAAAAGATGAAGATATATTGATTGTTTCTCCAGATGTAGGTGGAGTAGTTAGAGCAAGAGCCCTTGCAAAATTCTTAGATGAGTCTGATCTTGCTATTATCGATAAAAGGAGAGCAATGGCTAACGAATCTGAAGTAATGAATATTATTGGAGATGTTAAAGGAAAAAGTTGTATTGTCCCCGATGATATTATTGATACGGCTGGAACATTATGTAACGCGGCCCAAGCCCTAAAAGATGCGGGAGCTGCCAAAGTAAAGGCTTATATTACCCATCCAGTTCTATCTGGTCCTGCTATTGAAAGGATTTCTGATTCTTCGATTGATGAATTAGTTGTAACCAATTCCATTTCTTTATCCCCAGAAGCAGAAAAATGCAGTAAAATACGCGTCATTTCTCTTGCACCTACTATTGCAGAGTGCATTAGAAGATTGAATAACGAAGAGTCGCTAAGCGCCCTATTTTTGTAATAAGTTAAGTTAAAAGGTAAGACATATGTCAAACGAAATTTTATTAAATGCAGAGCTAAGAGTTAGAACCGGAACCAACAAAACTCGCGAAATTAGACGTGAAGACTCTATGATTCCTGCGATTATTTACGGTAATGAAGAAGAATCAAAAAATATCAAGTTAAAGCTTAATGAGCTTACAAAGGCATCAGAAAACGAACTTTTTTATACTCAAATTTTAAAGATTGTTCTTGAAGGCAATGAAGAGAAAGTTGTGCTTAAGGAACTCCAAAGAGAGCCCGTAAAAGGCAAATTTCTTCATGCAGATTTTCAAAGAGTATCTAGAAAAACAAAACTTAAAGTGGTTGTTCCATTCAGATTTAACGGTGAAGAGGAATGCGAAGGCGTTAAAACAGACGGTGGTGTGCTAGCTAAAGCAATTTCAGAGATAGAAATAGCTTGTTTAGCTGGAGATATTCCAGAAGCTATTGAGATCGATATCACCAACTTAATGTTGAATGAGGCAATACGTTTGTCAGACATAACCTTGCCTGAAGGTGCGGAAATTCCTGGTTTTGACGAGGAAAATGATCAAATGATTGTTTCAGTTAATCCTCCTAGAGCTGAAGAAGAAGAACCAGAGATCATTCCTGAAGGTGAAGAAGGAGAAGTTATTGAAGGAGAAGAATCATCTGAAGAGCAAGATTCTTCTGATGATGAGGCTCCTGAAGAAGAATCAAGTGATTAAGGTTCGAAAGATCTGTGCCTAATATCTGCATTATTGGATTGGGTAATCCTGGCACAAAATATGATGGAACTCGACATAATGTTGGAAAAGATTGGGTAAAAAGTTTTGCAATAGATTCCGGTCTAACACTTAAATCAAAGAAAAAAATTGAAGCTACTGTTGCGACATCTATTGATGAAAAAATTCTATGGGGATATCCAGATAAGTATGTAAATGAATCTGGTTATTCAATTAATAAAATTATAAAAGCGAATAATTTTAGTCTTGAGCAAATAATTATTATTCATGATGATTTGGACTTACCTATTGGTAGCCTTAAATTAAAATTAGGGGGAGGTCATGGTGGTCATAATGGACTTAGAAGCATAATATCTCATTCAGGGCAATCTTTTATCCGATTAAGAGTAGGGATCGGGCATCCTGGGAATAAAGTGAATGTTACAAACTGGGTTTTAGGAAAATTTAAACCAGTTGAAAAAGACTCAATACTAGAAACCTATTATAAATTAAATAATATTATTGAGCTTTTAGGCAACAATGATATTCAGAATGCTCAACAAAAACTTCATACTGAATAGAGATGGGATTTAAATGCGGTATTTTGGGCTTACCTAACGTAGGAAAATCAACCTTATTCAATGCGATCACTAAATCCTCTATTCCGGCTGAAAATTTTCCATTTTGCACAATTGAACCAAATCTTGGAATAGTAAATGTTCCTGACAAAAGACTTGATAGCATTAATAATATTGTAAATTCTGAGAAGGTGGTCCCTACAACAATGAGCTTTGTAGATATTGCTGGACTTGTGAAAGGAGCTTCTAAAGGTGAAGGTTTAGGAAATGCATTCCTCTCTAACATTAGAGAAATGAACGCCTTACTTCATGTCGTTAGGTGCTTTGATGATGAGAATGTTGTGCATGTAGATGGTGCAATCAACCCACTAAAAGATGTTGAAACCATTAATCTTGAATTGATTTTTGCTGATCTTGAAGTTCTAGAAAAAAGAGAGCAAAAGTTAGAGAAACTCATTAGGTCAGGAGATAGGGATGCAAAAAAACATAAAGCGATTATTCAATCTTTAAAAGATTTAATGGAAAATGGGAATCTACCAAAACTTGATAATTTTGATATTGAGGAAATAAATTTTATTGAGAGTATGAACTTACTTTCAACCAAACCAATGCTCTTGATTGCTAATTTATCTGATGATAGTTCAAGAAATAATCTTGATGACATTGAGGCTTATGCAAAAAGTAATGACATAAATATCATTCTAGCAATTATTAAGGTTGAGCATGAACTAGCCACTCTAGAGATTGAAGAGCAAGCAGAATATCTTGAGTTACTTGGAATGGATGAGCCTGTACTAAATAAAATTATCCTTGCAGGCTATAAGCTGCTAAATCTTGAAACATTTTTTACGTCAGGACCTAAAGAATCTAGAGCCTGGACAATGCGTAAAAACTCCTTAGCACCTGAGGCTGCAGGGGTTATTCATACTGATTTCGAAAGAGGTTTTATAAAAGCTGAGGTTATTTCATATGAAGACTTTATTAGTTGTGATGGAGAGTATGGGGCTAAGCAAAAAGGTAAATTAAGGCTAGAAGGGAAAGATTATTTGGTAAAAGATGGAGATGTCATTCACTTCAAATTTAACGTTTGACTTCTAAATCAAGTTCTTTATCATTTCATCACTTGGCTATGTAGCTCAGATGGTTAGAGCACAGCACTCATAACGCTGGGGTCGGTGGTTCAATTCCACCCATAGCCACCAGTATTTAGAATTTAAAAAAATACAAGGAGCAATCAGATAATATTATTTATCTGGAAATTGACGATCTTTCTACTACTCTTTTTTAAAAAATATCAAAATTATTATTAAAGATACCAATGCTAACAGCGCATCCTCTCCAAGCATATTCAGGATGTCTGTAACATTTTTGTAAACATCCCCAACAAAGGGAGTAGTAGGCCCAAAAATAATACCCAGCAGCAGTGAGACTGCTACAAAAGGTAGCAATAATTTTAATAACTTATTAAAAAAGGCAGTGAGTTTAATAAGAGAATTATTAAGATTCATTTTATAAAAAAGTTAGAAAGGGTCTAATGACCCTTTCTAACAAAAACAAGCTTAATGCTTATCTGTTTAGCAAGCTGTATAGAACTGCTAGTACAAGTAGTCCTACAACACCATTAGAAGCTAAAGACTCGACCAATGATGTAATATTTCCAATCACATCTAGTCCTAACATATCACCGAAAGCAAGGCTTCCAACAATACCAAGTCCTAAGATACCAATGATAACGCTAGTTAAATTACTAACTAGGTCGCTTAACATTCTAAATGCATTATCCATAATTTCCCCCTATGGTTTGCATGGTTAGTTGACCTATAAAACCATAAAAAGAATTTCCGGACAAGATAAATGTATGAAAAAGCATACTAAATTTGACATTTAGTAGATTTATCTATAAACAATATAAATAAGACTACTTATGTAATATAAATATTATATATATTTAAGTGATTATGATTCTAGTACTTTTTTAGATAATTTCATTTTCCCGCGATCAAATCCAATGAGTTTGACCTTGATAACATCACCCTCGCTGAGGACGTCAGAAACATTCTCAACTCTCTCGGAAGAAATCTCGGAAACATGAAGCAATCCATCTTTACCAGGTAAGATGTTTACAAAAGCACCAAATTCTACAATCTTAACAACCTTTCCTTCATAAACTTTATTTAATTCTGGATCTTCTATTATGCCTTCGATAATTTCAAGCGCAGCTTTCATGATTGATTGTGTTTCACCAAATATAGTTACCTCACCATCATCGTTTACGTCTACAGATGCGCCTGTCTCTGCTTGCATGCCCTTGATTACAGCTCCCCCTTTGCCAATAATTTCTTTTATCTTGTCTTGATTTACTTTGATCTTTTTCATCGCGGGAGTATTATCTGACAATTCTTTTGGAGCTGAAATCACATCATTCATTTTTTCTAGAATATGCATCCTTGCATTTTTTGCTTTCTCCAAAGCAGACTCCATAATTTCAGATGTTATCCCTTGAACTTTTATATCCATTTGTAATGCAGTAACGCCCTCTTTGGTTCCTGCAACTTTAAAGTCCATATCACCAAGATGATCCTCGTCACCAAGAATGTCTGTTAAAACAGCAAAATCATTTTCTTCCTTGATTAAACCCATCGCGATTCCTGCAACTGGGTTTGAGATAGGCACACCTGCATCCATTAATGAAAGAGAGGTTCCGCAAACTGAGGCCATAGAACTGGATCCGTTAGATTCAGTAATTTCAGAAACAACTCTTAGTGTATAACCAAATTCTTCAGCATCTGGAAGAACAGCCTTAATAGCTCTTTTTGCTAAATTTCCATGGCCAATTTCTCTTCGCTTTGGTCCAAGCGGCATACCAATCTCACCAACACTGTATGCTGGAAAATTGTAATGAAGCATAAAGGTATTTGACTGCTCGCCATTCAATCCTTCAATTCTTTGAGCATCTCTTGTAGAGCCTAGTGTTGCTGCAACCAATGCTTGAGTTTCACCACGAGTAAACAAAGATGAGCCATGAACACTTGGTAGCACATCTGTTTCAACATATATTGGTCTTACAGTATCCAAGTCTCTTCCGTCAATTCTAGGCTCATTAGATAAAATACTTTTTCTCACAACATCTTTTTCTACCAATTTAAAAGCATTCATTAATTTACCTCTTTCCATATCATCTAAGTCTTCATGAGCTTCATTAATTTTCTCTCTAACATTATTAATTGCCTCTCCTCTATCAGATTTATCAGCAATCTTAAACGCACTGGCAATTTCATCTTTAAAAGCATCAGCAATTTTGCTTTTGAATTCAGCAGTTAACTCATCTTCAGAATACTCCCATGGTGTAGGGTTAACTTTAGCCCTGAGCTCTGTGCAAGCATTTATAACTTTTTGCATCTCTTGATGACCATAAAGGACCGACCCTAACATAAGATCTTCACTCAACTCATTTGCCTCAGATTCAACCATTAATACAGCATCCTCGGTACCTGCAACAACCATATCTAACAAAGATTTTTCAAGCTCTTCAGGTGAAGGGTTCAAAACATAATTACTGTCAATAAAGCCAACCCTTGCAGCTCCGAGAGGACCTTGAAATGGAACTCCTGAAATCGAAAGGGCCGCAGACGCACCAATTAGAGAAGCTATATCAGGATTAATATTTTTATCTGAGGATAAAACTGTGCAGAAAATCTGTATTTCATTTTTGAAGTCCTCTGGAAATAGCGGTCTGATGGGCCTATCAATCAACCTTGAAGTTAATGTCTCTTGTTCAGTTGGTCTAGCTTCTCTCTTGAAATATCCACCTGGAATTTTTCCAGCAGCATAAAATTTTTCTTGATAGAAAACAGCTAATGGAAAGAAATCTTTCTTTGGATCTGCCTCCTTTTTAGCTACCATAGTTGTTAAAACAACTAGGTTATCAATTGTAACTATAATGCTTGAAGTAGCTTGTCTTGCAATTTTGCCAGTTTCAATCTTGACAGTTTTATTTCCGTATTCAAACTCTACGGATTGAGTATTTAATTTATTTTCTTCCACGATTTTCCTTATTTATCCCCTTAATTTGAGAGATTTGATGATGTCTTGATAGCTTTCTGGATTTTTTCTTTTAAGATAAGCTAAAAGCTTTCTTCTTAAATTAACCATTCTTATAAGACCTGTTCTTGAATGATGATCTTTTTTGTGAATTTTAAAATGAGATTGTAATTTATTGATATTTTGAGTTAGAAGAGCTATTTGCACTTCTGGTGAGCCAGTATCTGTATCACTATTCTGAAACTCTTTAACAATTTTATTCTTTTCTTCTTTTAATAAAGCCATGTTTATTTTCTCCTTGGATATGCACCATATTCTTCTCAAACCTCGCATATCTGAAGTTTAAGATGATGTAGCTTATTACTAATTCACTTATTAAACAAGGTATTCATGTTTGAAGCCTTTGCTTGTATTTTTACCAATTGCAATAAATTGATTAGCAGCATCATACACCCTTAACAAATTAGTGTGCTCAAAGTCAGTTTTTATGGATCTGCCGTGAATAAATGCTTTGCTGTCCCTCTCATTTAATTGAATAAAATCTAAATCTTCAAAAGCATCTTCTAATGATATTAACTTCTCTAAGTTTATGTCGTCTATTGAAAGAGCATCGGAAAGCATAAATTTTTCCTGGCCCGTTCTGACTAGTTGCGATAAGTGCGCTCCGCAACCAAGCCTTAACCCCAAATCTCTAGCAATAGATCTTATATAAGTACCCTTAGAGCATGTGATATCAAATGAAACTTTTGGCAGTTCTATTTTAATATTTTGAATATTCTTTATTATGATTTGTCTCGGAGCTTTTTCAACATTAATTCCATCTCTTGCATATTTATACATGGGCTTACCTTTGTGCTTCAAAGCTGAGTAATATGGTGGCAATTGATCGCTCTCACCTAAAAATGTTAGTAAAGTTTCTTCGACTTCATATTCATTTATATTTAAATCTTTTAAAGATATCACTTTGCCTTCAACATCATCAGTATCAGTCTGAATGCCCAAGGTAACCTCAGCTCGATACGACTTTTCACTTTGCAAAAGGAGAGACGCAAACTTGGTAGCACGATTAATTGCAACAATTAAAAGGCCAGTTGCCATAGGATCTAAGGTACCCAAATGTCCAACTTTACTAAGATTAAATTTTTTTTTTAAAATTTGAACAACCCTGGATGAAGAAATGCCAGAATCTTTATTAATCAGTAGAAATCCGCTAATCACTTAATGAATTTAATAATGCATCTATATTGTTATATCTCTCAAGACTTTCATCATATTTAAATATTAGCTTTGGCACTCTTCTAATCTTCATAAATTTTGAAAGCTTCGATCTCACCATTGAAGAAAATTTTTTAAGAGAATTAGTATCAGGAGAGTCAGAAATATCCCCGTTGATAATTGTATAAAAAACATTAGCAACACCTAGATCAGATGAGCATTTAACATCAACTATATTAAGAAATTTATATCGAGGATCTTGAACTTGAGAAGATATAATTTGAGATATTTCTTTTTTTAAAAAATCTTCAATCTTGGGAACTCTGGTTGAAGACATACCTTAGATGCTTTGAGCCTCTTCTTGTCTGTCAAAGACTTCTACCTTATCACCTTGTCGAATATCTTTATAATTCTTGATGCCGACGCCACATTCTGTTCCTGATTTGACTTCACCTACATCATCTTTAAATCTTCTAAGTGAATCAAGCTCGCCCTGATGAATTACAATATCATCCCTCAAAACTCTTACAGGTTTACTTTTCAAAATAGAACCTTCGATCACTGAACATCCAGCTACTTGCCCAAATTTAGGAGAATTAAATACTTCAAGGACCTCAGCTGTTCCTATGATTTGCTCTTTGATAATTGGATCTAATAGACCACTTAGTCTTGCCTTAACTTCATCTATCAGTTCATAAATAATGCTGTGATATGAGAGGATTAGCTCCTCACCCTCAACAATCTTCTTAGCTGCATTATCTGAGCGTACATTAAACCCCAAAATAATTGAGTCTGTCGCTAGGGCTAGGTTTGCATCTGATTCAGAAATCCCTCCAACGCCCGAAGAAACAACTTTAATGGATGCATCATCATTACCAATTTCAGCTAAGGCCGCCACAATTGCTTCAGAGGTTCCGGCAACATCTGATTTTAAAATTACATTTAATACCTTTTTATCAGATTGCCCCATTGATTCGAAGATATTTCCAAGACTCTCATCTCTCTGTTTTAATACTTTCCGATCTTTGAGTTTATTTTCTCTAAATTCAGCTATTTCACGGGCTTCTTTATCATTCTTAACTACTTGGAAAGTTTCGCCTGCATCAGGGACGCTGCTTAAACCCAATATCTCTACTGCAAATGAAGGTTCAGCAGATTTTAATTTACTTCCGTCCGAGGCAATAATACTTTTTACTTTTCCAATAGCAGAACCACAGACAACCATATCTCCAACTTTTAAAGTACCATTTTGAACAAGCAAAGTAGCAACAGCTCCTCTAAATTTATCTAATTCAGATTCAATAACAACTCCTTGTGCCTGGCCTTTATAATGAGCCTTGAGCTCTAAAAGTTCAGATTCTAGAACAACAGCTTCAAGCAGCTTATCAACCCCTTCTCCATTTAATGCAGAAACTGGAACCATTTGAATATTTCCTCCCCAGTCTTCCGGAGTTAAATCTTTTGCAGCCAAATCACCTTTAATTCTTTCTACATCTGCACCTTGAAGATCCATTTTGTTGATTGCAACAACAATTGAGACACCAGCTGCTTTAGCGTGATTGATAGCTTCTTCTGTTTGAGGCATAACACCATCATTTGCAGCTACAACCAAAATCACAATATCCGTTGTATTCGCTCCTCTAGCTCTCATAGAGGAGAATGCTGCATGCCCAGGAGTATCTATAAATGTAATAACGGATTCACCAACCGGCACTTGATATGCCCCAATATGCTGAGTAATTCCTCCAGCTTCTGCATCAACTACTTTAGTCTTACGAACAAAATCAAGCAAGGTTGTTTTGCCATGATCAACATGTCCCATAACCGTTATGACAGGCGCTCTTGACTTAGGAGTATCTGTATAATTTATATTTCCTATAATTTCATCCTCTACAGATGAATCACTCAAAGCAATTCCATTATGACCTAATTCTTCAGCAACCAAAATACCGGTTTCCTGATCTATTGAGTCATTGATTGACGCCGCAACTCCCATACTCATTAGAACTTTAACGACTTCTCCGCCTTTGATAAACATTAGCTTAGCCAACTCACCAACCTGGATCATTTCTGGAACTTCTACATCTCGCTTAATAAATTCAGCAGGTTTAGCAAATTGGTGTTCGATGCCCTCATTAAAACTAGTTTCTCTTCTGGAATAATCCTTGGCTGCTCGCGATAATTGATCTTTAACATTTACTTTTGGTTGAGAATTTTTTGGAGCAGCAGATTTTTGATATTGGGCTTTCTTTGCGGCTTGTTGTTGTTCTTGTTTTAAACGGATAGCTTCTTTAATTTGATCTTCCCTTTTTTGCTGCTGTTCCTTTAAATTTTCAGCTGCTGCTTGCCTTTTTGCCTCAATATTATCTGTAAGGCCATCGGATGGACTAGGGGCTGATGCTGCAGGCTGTGAAAGAGTTCCTTTTGACTTTACAGTAACGCCTCCACTGCTTGAAGAAGATGTGATGGAGGAGGATCCGGAGCCTTTTCGTTCTTTTAATGATTTAAGTATGGCCAATTTATCAGCAGGTGTTATTTCGTCTGATGCCTTGCTATGAGGAAGTCCAGCTGACCTCATTCTTTCTAATAGGGCATCATCCTTAATTTTTAAGGTTTTTGCGAAATCTTTTACTGTAAGTCCCAAAGTAATAACTTCCTTTTTATTTAATTAAACCAACTTTCTCGAGCTTTCATTATAATCTCTGATGCCCTCTTTTCCGTGATTTCAATTATCTCTTGGAGCTCGTCCACAGCCAATTCTGCTACATCATCTTTGCTTTTAAGAGCATTAGAGACAAGGGCTTCAACCTCCTCTTCATTAAAACCTAATTCAGTTAGTGATTCTAAATTTGATTCTTCTTGAGTTATCTCACCCATTGCTTCCATTAGAGCAGCATCTGCTGCCGCAGCTTTAATTTGTTCAGCTCTAGCTTCATCAATATCCATAGCAGAAGATAGCTTGCCGTCTTCAGCATAAGCAACATCATCAAAAGTTAGAAATCCACCTCTAATAAGAGATTCAGCCTCTTTTTCATCAATATTTAGATTGTTCATTAGCTTAGCTTGGAACTCTGCTTCAACAACTCTCTCTTTTGCCTCAGCTTCATTGCTGCTAATAATGTTTAACTCCCATCCAACAAGTCTAGACGCTAACCTAATATTTTGACCTCTTGAACCAATTGCAAGGGCTAAATTTTCCTCATTTACAGCAAGCTCCATTGAACGAGAATCTTCATCCATAACAATTGATTCAACTTTTGCAGGAGCAAGAGAGTTGATTACCATTTGTGCAGGATTATCATCATAAATAATAATATCTATTCTTTCATTGCCAAGCTCGCCAGAAACAGACTGCACTCTCGAACCTCTCATTCCAACACAAGCTCCAACAGGATCTATACGTCCGTCATTTGTTTTAACGGAAATTTTTGATCTAGAGCCAGCATCTCGGGCAATTCCCCTGATTTCAATAATATCCTCATTAATTTCAGGAACTTCAATTCTAAATAATTCAGTTACCATTTCAGAACATGTTCTGCTTAACATTAACTGGGAGCCTCTGCCCTCAATTTCTTTGATTTGCAGTATTGCTCGCATCCTGTCATTAATCTTATATATCTCGCCTGGCAGCAATTGATCTCTTGGAAGAATTGCTTCAATGTCATTTCCAATATCAACAATAATATTGTCTCTGGTTACCCTTTTTACAGTTCCATTCATTAAGGAGTTATCTTGAGACTTAAACATTGCCACAATAGTATCTCTCTCAGCCTCACGAACCTTTTGCATCATGACTTGACGAGCTGCCTGAGTTTCAATTCTCCCAAATA
>CETM01024269.1_pt1 | contig 11402 bp, 11 predicted proteins | sample 361451 | NCBI WGS metagenome assembly CETM01 (sample SAMEA2622690, study PRJEB7988) | marine metagenome | isolation source: saline water (ENVO:00002010), including
AGCTTTTATTGTAGGTATTAAGACCACAAAGCTAACAAATAAAGAAATAAGCTTTCTTAGAAAATATAAACCTTGGGGAGTAATTCTTTTTAATAGAAATATTAGATCAATAGATCAAGTATCTAAACTTACAAAAAACATACGAAAAATATTTTCAGATAATAAGTATCCAATTTTAATTGATGAAGAAGGCGGTCAAGTAACAAGATTAAAGGATATTATAGATTTAAGTTTTTTTAATGCAAAATTCTTCGGTGATTTATATATTAAAAACAAAAAAGATTTTTTTCTAACTTCCTCAATTTATGTACTTAATATTTCATCTATTTTAAAAAGATGTGGGATTAATTTAAATACAGTACCAGTTTTAGACGTAAGACGTAAAAAAACTTCGGCAGTTATTGGAGATCGTGCATATAACAACAGTCATATTGTTGTAAAAAATATTGGTTCTGAATTTATCAAGCAATTTCATAAAAATAAAATTGGTACAGTTATTAAACATATACCAGGACATGGATTAGCCAAGGTAGATAGTCACAAAAAAACTCCTATTGTTTATCAAAAAAAAAAAATTCTTTCAAAAATAGATTTTTATCCATTTAAAAAACAAAATAGTTTTTTTGCTATGACAGCTCACATAATTTATAAAAAATTTGACAATATAGTAGGGACTCATTCTAAAAAAATTATAAACATTATTAGAAAACAAATAAAATTTAGAGGACTTATTATTACAGACGATATTTCAATGAAAGGATTAAAATTTTCAATAAAAGACAACACAATAAAAGCGTTTTCTGCAGGTTGTAATATCGTTTTACACTGTAATGGAAAAATGTCTGAAATGTTAACCGTGGCCAAAAACTCACCAAATTTAAGTAAATTTATTAAAAAAAAAACATCAGAATTTTACAAAATTTTAAGATAGAATGCATAAATGTTAGATTCAAATGCACAAAAGTTTAACGTTAGTTTAAATAATTTTAATGGACCATTAGAAATTTTATTAGATTTAGCCAAATCCCAAAAAGTAAATTTGGAAGAAATATCTATTACAAAATTAGCAGACCAGTTTCATGATTTTATTACAAAAGCAAAAAATATTAATTTAGAACTAGCATCAGAATATTTATTAATGGCTACTTGGTTACTATATCTTAAATCAAAATTACTTTTACCAGAAACTGATGAAGAAGAATTTAAAGCATTAGAAGTTGCTGAAAAACTTAAGTTGCAGTTAAAAAAATTAGAATTAATAAGATTATTGTCAGATCAAATGTTAAGAAAAAAAAGATTAGGAAAAGATATTTTCTTAAGAGGAGCCAAAGGTCATATAAAATCTATTTATAGTTCAAAATATTCTCTAAATCTCTACGAATTATTAAAAACATACTCAAACATTATTTCATCGAAAGAATTCTTAAGAATTAACATACCAAAGCTTCCAGTATTTACGACAGAGGATGGCATAAATACAATTAAATCTTTTTCCGGTAAATTAAAAGAGTGGAAAAATTTAGATGAACTTATCCCCTCATCTTTTATTAAAGATAATAAAATTAAAAGAACGGGTAAAGCTGGAATTTTAGCTGGTAGTTTAGAATTAGCAAAAGAAGGTAATATAAAGATTAAACAAGAAAAACTTTTTGAAAATATTTATATTAAGGATTATGAATAAAAAAAAAAATAACATTGTTAAGTTTCCATCAACGTTACTTGATGGTGAACGTGAAGTAGAGGCAATTTTATTTGCAGCAGCAGAACCTCTAGATTTAGAAACCATTGAGTTAAAAGTCTCAAAAAAAATTAATGTTCCAAAAGTTTTAGAAAAATTGAAAAAGAATTATATGGCACGAGGAATTAATCTCGTTTGTATATCTAAAAAATGGTCATTTAGAACTGCATCTAATCTTTCAAAATTAATGTCTCAACAAAAAACTGTTGAAAAAAAATTGTCAAAAGCCGCTATAGAGACACTTTCAATCATTGTTTATCATCAACCTGTCACAAGAGCTGAAATTGAAGAAATACGTGGGGTTGCTTTTGGAACAAATACTTTAGATATATTAATGGAATTAAATTGGGTGAAACCACATGGTAGAAAAGATGTCCCTGGCAAACCCATACAATATATCACTACTGATGAATTCCTTAGCCATTTTAATTTACAAAAACTTTCAGATCTTCCAACGGTTGATGAATTAAGTTCAGCAGGTCTCATTGATAGTGGAAGTATAGATAGTTCTATATTTGGAACAGGAAAATTTTATCAAGAAAAACAAGAGGAAAAAAAAGAGAATATTTATTCAAATATTGATGAAATGCTTAGTTCAACTCTTAAAAATGATGATCACTAAAAAAAGGCTTTTTAAAAATATATAAAAGATATATAAAGTATTTATGAGTATTGGTTTTTGGCAAATAGCTATTGTAGTAATATTGGTAGTCCTACTATTTGGGAGAGGTAAAATCTCAAGTTTAATGGGGGATGTTGCAAAAGGTATAAAAAGTTTTAAAAAAGGCATGTCAAGTGACCAAGACGAAAGTTTAAAAAATATCTCGGAAAAAAGTAATTCTGACAATCAAGACTCAAATAATAATAAAGAGTAATTTTAATGCCACAAATCGGCTGGTTTGAAATACTTATAATTGTAACAGTTGCAATATTAGTAATTGGTCCAAAAGATTTTCCTATAATGCTTAAAAAAGTTGGCTCCTGGATAGGTTCAATTAAAAGATATGTTAATAATATTCAAGAAGAAGTAACAGAGATACAAAATAATACCATTGAAGATGTTGATATTACAAACCCAACTAAGAAAGAGAAAGATGAAAAAGGAGAATGAAACCGGTTTTGTTAGTCATTTAATAGAATTAAGAAAAAGATTAATAAATTCTTTAGTAGTATTGTTTTTACTTTTCGTGATTTGTTATTTCTTTTCAGAATACATTTATGGTTTTCTTGTAAATCCCTATGCAGAAGCTGTAAAAGATGATGAAATAGATAGAAGATTAATATTTACAGCTTTACAGGAAACTTTTTTGACATATTTAAAAGTTTCTTTTTTTACTGCGTTTTTTATAACTTTTCCATTTATATTAATTCAAATTTGGAAATTCATAGCTCCCGGTTTATATAAGCATGAAAAATCCGCAATAATGCCTTATTTAATAGTAACACCTATATTATTTTTATTAGGGGGAATGCTCGTATATTATCTTATAATGCCGCTAGCTATTAAATTTTTTCTATCATTTGAAAGTGTTGGGCTAAATACAAATCTACCAATACAATTAGAAGCAAAAGTAAATGAATACTTATCCTTAGTAATGAAATTAATATTTGCTTTTGGATTAAGCTTTCAATTGCCAGTCATATTAAGTTTACTTGCTAGAATAGGTATAGTTGATTCTAAATTTTTAAAAGAAAGACGCAAATATGTTGTAGTAATGATTTTTGCTGCAGCAGCTATTTTAACTCCTCCAGATCCGATTACTCAAATTGGTTTAGCTATACCCTTATTGATTTTATACGAATTATCTATCTTTTCCGTTAAAATTATAGAGAATAAATCTGAAGAAAAAAATGCACAATATTAAATTTATTAGAGAAAATTTTAAAGAATTTAAAGATTTATTAAAAAAAAGAAATATAGAAATAAATATTGATAAAATAATAGATTTAGATAAAAAAAGTCGTTTATTAATTCAAAATAAAGAAAACTTAGAAAGAGAAAAAAAGGAAATATCAAAATCCAAAGATCAAAAGTTATTCAAAAAATCAAAAGAAATTACACAAAAAATAACTAGTTTATCACAGGATCAAACCTTGTGTAAAAAAAAACTAGATTCTCTTTTATCGTCAATCCCCAACATACCCCTTTCAGATGTACCCGTTGGAAAAGATGAAAGTTTTAATAAAATTATTAGTGATCATGGAAAAATTAGAGACTTTAAATTTAAAGTAAAATCTCATTATCAAATTGGCGAAAATCTTTCTATGTTAGATTTTAATTTAGCCACAAAAACAACAGGTGCAAGATTTGTTTTTGTTAAAGATAAGTTAGCATTATTAGAAAGAGCTATTTCAAATTTTATGTTAGATATCCATACTAGTCTAAATGGTTATAAGGAAATTTCACCGCCATTGTTTGCAAATGAGAATACTATGTATGGTACGGGCCAATTACCAAAATTTGAAAACGATCAATTTGAGATAAAAATTGATGAAAAAAGCGACCGTAAATTTTTAATTCCCACAGCCGAGGTTATTTTAACAAATATGGTAAAAGACCAAATTTTAAAAAAAAGTCAATTACCAATGCGTCTTGTTGCTTCAACACCATGTTTTAGAAAAGAAGCGGGTAGTTACGGCAAAGACACAAAGGGTATGATCAGACAACATCAGTTTTATAAAGTCGAGTTAGTAAGCATAGTTGAAAATGATAAATGTGAAGAAGAGTTAGAAAGAATGACTAATTGTGCATGTTTAATTTTGGATAAACTCGAGCTTCCTTACAGAAAAATAATTTTATCTACTGGTGATATGGGTTTTAGTGCTGAAAAAACATTTGATATTGAAGTTTATTTACCTTCGGAAAATAAATATAGAGAGATTTCAAGCTGTTCATCATGTGGCCAATTTCAATCACGTAGAATGAAAGCTAGATATAAAGATAATTCGAATGAAACTAAATTTTTAGGAACATTAAACGGTAGTGGTTTAGCAGTTGGAAGAACTTTAATAGCAATTATGGAAAACTATCAGACTGAAGATGGATCTATAATAATACCTAAAGTTTTACAACCTTATATGAATAATTTAAATAAAATTTCGTTATAATTTAAGTTGTTTTACAATTTTATATAGTATAAAAATTGCAAAACTAATAAAATTTTATGGAAGCAGGAATTGGTCAGTTTATACCATTAATATTAATATTTGTTATTTTCTATTTTTTTTTAATAAGACCTCAACAAAAAAAAGTAAAAGAGCATAAGGCTATGGTTGAAGCTTTAAAACGAGGCGATAAAATAATTACTTCAGGTGGGATAGTTGGTGAAGTAGAAAGAATTATTGACAATGAAAAAGTTGAAATTTCCATATCAGAAAATGTAAAAGTTGAGGTTGTTAGAGCAACTGGTATTCAAGCTTTAATAAACCAGCCAGACAAAAAAAAGTAACATTAAATTGTGTTATATTTTTCCAAAATTCGGATATTTTTAATTATAATTATCATTACATTTTTTTCTCTTTTCGCCCTTTTAAACTTTATAAATTTTAATAACGAAAAATTAAACAAACAAATAAATTTGGGACTTGATTTACAAGGTGGATCATATTTACTTTTAGAAATTGATAATGATCCAGTAATTTTAAAAACCTTACAGTCTAAATTAATTGATTTTAGAAAATTTTTTAAAGAAAGAAAAATTATAGTAAGAAATTTTTCAATAAAGAATAAAAAAATTGAATTTTATGTAAATAAATCTGATGTTGAAAGAGTTAAAGATTTACTTGATGATGATAACAGTGAAATTAATCCGTATTTTATAAAGTTTAAATCTCATACATATAATTTTTCAAATACCAATAACATATTTTTACTAGAGTTATCCGATTATGGACTTGTGTTATTGAAGAATTCTTCATTAGATCAAGCAATAGAAATTGTAAGAAGAAGAGTAGACGAGATTGGAACTAATGAACCTAATATTTTAAAAAGAGGAAATAGTAGAATATTAGTAGAACTTCCAGGACTTGATGATCCTAGTAGAATTAAATCTTTATTGGGTAAAACAGCTAATTTAAGTTTCCAATTTGTGACAACGGGTGATGAAAAAACATTTGGTGTAGAAAAACTTTTTTCTGAAGATGACAATAAACCTTTAAACGTTAGTAGAAGAATAATAATAAGCGGAGAAAATTTGGTGGATGCACAACCTCGAATGGATACTCAATCAAACCAAACGGTAGTTACTTTTCAGTTAGATAGGGTAGGTTCAAAAAAATTTGCTAAAGCCACAAAGTCAAATATTGGTAAACGTTTAGCAATAGTTCTTGATGGTAAAATTATAAGTGCTCCAACAATACAAGATGCAATTGTTGCTGGTTCAGGTCAAATTACAGGTAATTTTAACTTTCAAAGCGCTACTGATTTAGCTTTATTATTAAGATCTGGATCTTTACCAGCTCCACTAAATATAATTGAAGAAAGAACTGTGGGACCTGATTTAGGCCAAGACTCTATAAATGCAGGGATAATATCTTTAATAATTGGATTTATATTAGTTAATTTATTTATGATTTATAAATATAAAGTTTTTGGTCTAATTGCGAATTTAACTTTAATCATTAACCTAATTTTTATTTTAGGAATACTCACAATATTTGAAGCAACTTTAACTTTACCTGGGATAGCTGGGATTATATTAACCGTTGGTATGGCTGTAGATGCAAACGTTTTAATTTTTGAAAGAATAAAAGAAGAACTAAAGATAGAAAAAAAAAATGTATTAGCTTTTGACTCTGGCTATGTAAAATCGAGAACTTCAATATTGGACGCTAATATTACAACTTTAATTGCCGCACTTATATTATTTTTTATGGGATCAGGACCTGTTAAAGGTTTTTCTGTAACCTTAGGTGTTGGCATAATAACAACTTTATTCACAGTATATTTTATTGCTCGATTACTTACTGCTACTTATGTTTTAAGAAATAAAGATAAGGAAAATTTGATTAAATGAAAGAAATTTTATTTTATAAATATTACAAGTCATTTAGCATTATCTCATTAATTGCCATTGTTATTTCCATAATCTTTTTGCTGTTTAAAGGATTAAATTATGGGGTAGATTTTAAAGGTGGAACATTAATTGAAATTAGAACTGATTTAGAGAATTCTAACATTTCATCAATAAGAGAATCTTTTAAAAAGATGGATCTTGGAGATGTATCCGTAAAACAATTTGGAAAAAAAAATGATTTTTTAGTAAAATTTGAAAAAAGAAATTCAAATGATCCTAATTTTATTAATAATATTAAAAATGATTTTCAAGAATCATTTAATGGTGAATTTAAATTTAGAAGAGTTGAAAACGTTGGACCGAAAGTTAGTAAAGAACTCTTAAATTCCGGAATTATTGCAATATCATTGTCTCTTATAGCAATGTTGTTCTACATTTGGATAAGATTTGAATGGCAATTTAGTTTAGGTGCCATAATAGCAATCTTTCATGATGTTTTATTAACATTGGGGATATTTTCAATCTTATCTCTTGAAATTAATCTATCCATTGTCGCTGCAGTTCTAACGATTGTTGGTTATTCGATGAATGATACTGTTGTCATATTTGATAGAGTCAGAGAAAATTTAAAAAAGAGTAATAAAAAAATTATTGAAATTTCAAATTTGTCAATTAATGAGACACTATCTAGAACTATAATAACATCACTCACAACATTGCTTGCACTTTTTTCAATATTCTTTCTTGGAGGTGAAATTTTAAAAGGATTTTCCTCTGCAATGATATTAGGAGTAATTTTTGGAACTTATTCCTCAATTTTTGTTGCTAATCCAGTATTGATTTTTTTACGGGTTTCCCAAAGAACTGTTTTGAAGGACTCAAACGATTAGTACAAGTTTTGTGCAGCAACCATAGACAGCAACATTGGTAAAGATAGTAATGTATTAATTCTTGAAAATATCATTGCTGTTTTAGCTGATTTTGCTTTTTCCTCTGCTTCACTTTCTACAATGCCTAAAGCTTTTTTTTGGTTAGGCCATATTACAAACCAGACATTAAAGGCCATTATTATTCCTAACCACATGCCAATTCCTATGGCAGTATTTTTACCACCCCCACTTAATATACCTAATGATAACGCCTCATGTGCATATCCATTTATGTATGATAGGATTAAACCAGACACAATAGTTGCAAAAGCAGCCCATCTAAACCAAAATAAAGCAGCTGGAGCAATTACTTTTCCAATTGCAGGTTTTTGTTCGTCAGGAATTTTTGGCATACTAGGAATTTGAACAAAATTGAAATACCAAAGAAGACCGATCCACATAATGCCAACTAAAACATGGATATATCTAAAAAGCCAACTTAGAAACAATCTATCAAAATCAAATCCACCATTATTAAAGAATAAAATTATAAATAAAACTATAGACAGCCCTAATGACAAATGAATGGTTCTAGGAAGAGATTGAAGTATTTTAATCATTAAATTACTTTATGCAATTTTTTTGAATTTGTCATTTAATAAATTTTTTAAAAATTTTCCAGTATAACTGAGATTATTTTCCGTTATATTCTCAGGCTTACCTTCCGCTATTATTTGACCACCTTTAACTCCACCGTCAGGACCCATGTCAATAATATGGTCTGCAGTCTTGATAACATCCAAATTATGTTCAATAACAATCACAGAATTACCTGTAGCTACGAAAGTATGCAAAATTTCTAATAATTTTTTAATATCGTGCTGATGTAAACCAGTAGTTGGTTCATCTAAAATATACATTGTTCTTCCTGTCGATCTTTTTGATAATTCTTTTGCTAGCTTAATTCGTTGGGCCTCTCCTCCTGATAATGTAGTAGCCTGTTGACCTATTTTAATATAACCCAATCCTACTTTTTTAAGAGTTAATAGTTTACTTCTGATAGTGGATATATTTTCAAAGAAATCACAACCTTCATCAACTGTCATATTTAATACATCTGCTATACTTTTATCTTTGAATTTGATTTCAAGTGTTTCACGGTTATACCTACTTCCTTTACATTCATCACACGTAATATATACATCTGGCAAAAAGTGCATTTCATAAGTAATTACACCATCTCCTTCACAAGCTTCACATCGTCCACCTTTTACATTAAAAGAAAATCTTCCTGGTTTGTAACCTCTAGATTTAGATTCTGGTAAACTTGTAAACCAATCTCGAATTGGTCCGAAAGCTCCAGTATAAGTTGCCGGATTTGATCTTGGTGTTCTTCCTATTGGAGATTGATCTATATCAATTATTTTATCAATTTGCTCAATGCCTCTAAAATTTTTAAAAGGTTTAGGAATTTTTCGTGATTTATTATTATTTAAACTTAAGTTTAATGCATTATAGAGTGTCTGTAAGATTAACGTTGATTTCCCACTTCCTGAAACTCCAGTCACACATGTAAAAGTACCTAATGGTATTTTTAAATTTACATTTTTTAGATTATTTCCGGTTGCACCTAATATTTCAAGGTATCTACCATTTTTTGCTAATCTTCTTTTTTTAGGAATTGATATGTAACTTTTATTAGAAAGATATTTTCCTGTAATACTGTTATCATTTTTCATAATGTCATTGCATGTACCTTGAGCTACAACTTGACCACCCTCATTACCTGCTTTAGGACCCAAGTCAATAATGTGGTCAGAATTTTCCATAGTTTCAGTATCATGTTCAACAACAATAACGGTGTTTCCCAAATCTCTTAATCTTTTTAAAGCATCAATTAATTTAATATTATCTTTTTGATGCAAACCTATTGAAGGTTCATCTAAAACATATAATACACCGGTTAATCCAGAACCAATTTGAGATGCAAGCCTAATTCTCTGAGATTCACCTCCAGATAAAGTTCCAGATTCTCTAGATAATGTTAAATAGTCTAAACCTACGTTTAAAAGAAAATCTAATCTTTCATTTATTTCCTTTAAAATATGATTGGCAATTTTTAATTGTTTTTTATTTAGTTTAATTTCAAGTGATTTAAACCATTCTCTAGCATCGATTATTGATTTTTCTGTTACTTCACTAATATTTAAAGAATTTATTTTAACGCACAAAGACTCTTCTTTTAATCTAAAGCCTTTACATGACTCACATTTTGTATCAGATTGATATTGAGAAATTTCTTCCCTCTTCCAATCACTATCAGTTTCAAGATATCTTCTTTCTAAATTATTTATTACACCTTCAAAAGTTTTTTTGTAAGAATACTTTTCATAACCATCGTCATAAGAAAATTTTATTTCATCATCATCAGATCCGTACAAAATAACGTCCTTAATTTTTTTGGGTAATTTGTTCCACTTTTCGTTAAGCGAAAATCCATAGTGTTTTGATAGAGCTGATAATGTTTGCGCATAGTACATAGTAGTAGTCTTTGACCAAGGCTCAATAGCTCCATCAGCTATACTTTTCTTTTCATTTGGTATTACTAATTTTTCATCAACATTAAGCTTAACTCCAATACCATCACATTCTTCACAAGCTCCATAAGGACTATTAAATGAAAATAATCTTGGTTCAATTTCTTCAATTGTAAAACCACTTTCAGGGCAAGCAAATTTTGTGGAAAAAGTAATTTTTTCAGTTTTTCTAAATTTTTTAGGGATAGTTTCGTTTTGATATTCTACAAACAATAAACCATTTGATAAACTTACAGATGTTTCTACACTTTCTGCTAATCTATTACCTAAATCAGAATTTAAAATTATCCTATCAACAAGAATTGAAATATCGTGTTTAACCTTTTTGTTTAACTCTGGAATATTATCTATATCATAAATTGTGCCATCAACTTTTAATTTTCTAAAACCTCTTTTTTTAAAACTTTGAATTTCTTTTTTGTATTCACCCTTTCTACCTCTAACAATTGGTGCAAATAAAAATATTGTAGATTTTCTAGGTAAAGTTTTTATTTTATCAACAATTTGAGTTACAGTCTGAGACTCAATGGGTTTACCTGTAAATGGCGAGTATGGAACACCTGCTCTTGCATATAGTACTCTCATATAATCGTATATTTCTGTTACAGTAGCTACTGTTGACCGAGGGTTTTTTGAGGTATTTTTTTGTTCTATTGAAATTGCAGGACTAAGACCTTCTATTAAATCAACGTTAGGTTTTTTCATTTTATCAAGGAATTGTCTTGCATAAGCTGAGAGACTTTCAACATATCTCCTTTGACCTTCAGCATATATTGTATCAAAAGCTAGCGACGATTTACCAGAACCAGACAAGCCAGTAATTACTATAAATTTATCCTTTGGAAGTTCTAAAGAAACATTCTTTAAATTGTGTTCTTTTGCACCCTTAATAACTATCTTTTTAAGCATATTTTTTATTGCATTAATATAATAAAATTAATAATGAATTAAAATCTATGATATAATCATGTTTTTATTTATTAGAAAGTTAAAATATTATGGCAGGTAGTTTAAATAAAGTGTTATTAATTGGGCGTTTAGGCGCAGACCCTGAAATCAAACAAATGGTAAATGGCAAAAGTGTTGCTCGCCTAAGTCTTGCAACAAGCCAATCTTGGAAAGATAAAAATACAGGAGAAAAAAAGGAAAAAACAGAATGGCACCGTATAGTTGTATTTAATGA
>CETM01157348.1_pt1 | contig 11389 bp, 10 predicted proteins | sample 361451 | NCBI WGS metagenome assembly CETM01 (sample SAMEA2622690, study PRJEB7988) | marine metagenome | isolation source: saline water (ENVO:00002010), including
GCGGGATGAATATGGGGGCGCAAGCAGAACCAACTCAATTTCGTCTTGTTTGCATCGGTACTGACGATGATTACACACCGGTTCATATTCGAAAATGGATGGAAACACAACCTTTGGAAGGGTTAGAAATCGCCGTTGAATATGATTCTGAGCTGTCGATTGGATTGGAACGACTCGACGGTGGAGATGTGGATTTAATCGCTATATCTGCGCAAACATGGCATGCCTCTGAGAATGTCGAAAATTGTGTTGTCGCAGCCGCAATTCCTCGCCGAGATGAGAACCACATTTTGGTAGCACATGACCGACCCACGCACCTACCCCACAAGTCAATCATACTCGCTGAAAATCGATTACAAAGAAGACAATTGCGAAGATACAGGCCTGATTTCAGGGTTCTCGATCCAATGGCATTCGCGGACATGGCAGGATTGACACCTTCTACAGAGAGCAAACTGGCTTTCCAGTCTTGGATGGAGGACCTTCGAGCATCTAAAATCATCACGGGATACGTGACGGAACGACACCTGTTTGCTTTGGCAAATATCGATGCAAGAAGGCACATGTTAATGACAAATTCACGCGAAGGAGCGGCACGCTTCGTCCCTAGTCCATTACAAGGCTTGACTTTGTTGATTTCACGGGAAGGGTTTCCAAAAAGCTTGTCTGAAAAAATCGGAGATTCGGAATCGATGACAGCCTGGAATTGTGAACAAATTATCCTCAACAAAATTGACCCAGAATATCGTGACCGCGTAGGTTTGCTCGTTCGGCACAGACAGATCTCTTCGTTGCTGAATCAGGCCGAAGAAGAGAAAGATTTGCTTCGTTCAACCAATCTTCTGGATGGAGAGGGAGAAATCATCGACAAGAGTTCAATGGTTGAAATTCTGCTGGAAACCGTTGGGGTTTCTGGAAATCGGACAATGCTAGTGGAAAAATTGGTTCCAATGGAAGATGTCGCCATCCACGCACGATTGTTGGCTACAGAATGGAATGACATGCTCAAAGTCGTCACTATGGAACATGAGGAAGACATTCGATTGGGCCCCGCTAGGCCTCCATTCTTAGAATTGTGACGGCAATTTCCTGAGGGTCCCAAGACGGCCCTTAGGGCCGTGATTGAAGCGTAACATATACAGGTGCTTAGGAACGCAAAGCCCGTCGAGGGCATAGCATGGTCGATGAAAACCTACTGTCACGGTTGTATTCGGCACGCTTAGACGAACTAAGAGAAATGGCGATTTCCCGCGACATTCCAAAGGGTGGGAATGTCGAACAATTGCGTGCCCGACTCATCAATGAAGTGGCCTTGGCTGATACAGATTTGTCTTGGGATTCGCTCCAAGAAATGCCGAACAAAGGACTCGGAGAAATGCTTGGCGTATTTGGCATCAAGCGCTCTGGTTCGATTAAAGAGAAGCGACAGCGGTTGTGGTTGCACCTAAATCATGACCCTAAGAAACTCAATCCTGAAACCATTGCGGATGCAACGCGTGATCAATTGCACGAATTATGCAAGTTCCTTGAATTGCCCCGTTCGGGGAGTAAACAACAACTGTTTGCGAGAGTGGCTGGTGTACTGGCTGCGCATGACAACGGTTGGGGCAAGGTGAAGAAGAGTCTTCGTAGAGGAAAAGCCGCACCCGTAGTCCCCAGTACAAAACCAGAGCCTGAGCCTGAACCACTCCCTGCAATGCCAGATGATGAGGCTGCGGAATTGGCCGCGATGATTCAGGCCTCAATCGATTCGGTCGATGTCGATGAACTAACCGAAGTTCTTGATGAACCTGATGAACCTGCTCCGATAGAGCATGAAGGCATCATTGAACCTGAGATTATCGAATCAAGCCCTGTTGAATTGACGATAGATGAAGGTACAGGTTCTGCAATCATAGACTTGGAAACAAGACTTGCAGAGTTGCATAGCCACATCCGAGAATTTTTGCTAATTAGTCGAGAGCATGATGCGAACGATGTCGCCGCTTTTGTAGAAGATTTGGGAGAACAAGGGTTCCAAGTCAGCCACGCAATGGTTCGAAATCGCATCATGTCAGAGATTACCGAAATGGCCAATAGACGTGATGCTGAGAGTGAAGCAAGTTCACAAGCACCCGGCTCATGGAGAGAAAGAAAGGCACTCCGACGATTGGAAGAATGCCGACCCAGTTTGCTGGATTCATTAGAGGCTATCCTAGATGCTGATGAGGGAGATATTGCCCTAGCCAGAGTTCGATTTGAAGCCGTGGCTGCGGAAGCAGGACTCGACCTAGAATTGCCTGGCATCAGTGGCCGAGTACACGGTTTGTTTGACCTACAACTCAGCTTGAGAGAAGCAGAGGAGGATTTGGATCCTGTGACCGCTCGACGACAACGCGCCATGGAAGTGCTATACCGTGGTTCACAGGACCTGACGGGGGATGCGATGCGTACCTTACAAAAATTCGAAGAGCAAGTCGAAAACTTTGAGCGAATTGTCGAAACATTGGTCCGTAGGGCTGAAGGGCAATTCGGACCTGTTGAACACGCTCTACTTGTGCGCTTCTTGGAGCGAAGAGGTTGGGATGTGGGGCACCCTGAAGTGAGGCCCCGGGCAATCGCTGCAGCTGGAGTTCTTGCTGCGGCCATGGGTTATATCGATTCAGAGGATGTTCCCGGGCTTCCAACCTCAATTTCTCTAGACCCTGACAAGGTCTCAGATGTTGTCGACTCACTGCGTGGACTTTTGGTCGACATGGGGCGAAGTGCACCCACGCAAGATAGTGTTGCACACGGACTATCAGCCGAAGATGCAGAGCAGGCCGAGGAAATCAGTAGCATTGGAAGAGTCCGAGGGAAAATGGACCAAGCTGACGAATTATTGAGTCGCCTCTCCCGAGGAAATGATGCAGAAGCCGGCGAATAATTTTCGATTTGAGGTAGGGCGATGTTCTCTATTTGGGGGCTTCTAAAGCGGTTCAAGGGAGAATGGGATGAATTGGACCCTACCTTTCGGTTCCTGATTTATTGTGAAATCTGCATCTACTTATTGCTCGCATTTGTCCTAGGAATATGGAAACCCGATTTTCTGTGACGAAAGAGCCCCTACTGTTTGAACAATAACAGAATCAGCGGTTTGACGAATAGTATGACTGGAAGACCTTCGTGACCTGCTCAATCCCACGGACTCCTTGAGCCTGTAAGTCAAGCAGAATCTGTTCTCTCTGCTGGACGTGGGCTTCAAAGTCAGATGGGCGGATTCCTGCCGATGCACAGAGGGTTTCTCTGAACTTGCTAGGTACACCCGTTTCTACAATTGCATCATGAGCCGGCTCATACTTCCAAATTGGATTGAGGCGTGGTTTGTTACCCTCCATACCTGAAATTTCTGCAACTTCAGTAATTCTTCGCAGTGTTTTACCCCCGCGATGTACTCGACTTTGCATGATAATGAGGTCCAATCCGGTGAGCATAATGGGTGGAACGTCCATCGGTGCGCTAGTCAATCGAGTGACAGTCTCAGCCGCAGTATTGGAGTGAAGGCTCCCACAAGATCCATCGTGACCTGTATTCATGGCGGTTAGCAGAGTAGCTGCTTCAGGACCTCGTACCTCTCCGACGATGATGCGGTCAGGTCGCATTCTCAAACTCGATTTCAGGCAATCATCCATGGATACTGTGGTTGTTCCATCAGGGCGCTCTTGCCGTGTTTCCATGCGTAGCCAATGGTCATGATACACCTGTAATTCAGCCGTATCTTCTACAGTCAGCAGGCGCTTATCCCAAGGAATGAACATACCAAGGCAATTGAGAGTAGTGGTTTTACCTGAGCCCGTTCCGCCGGCGATGACAAAATTAGCAGGACGAGCATTCAAACCTTCAATCCACACCCACATCATTGCTGCCAAACGGCTATTGACAGTACCCCAATTCATCAAATCGATGATTGTAATTGGATCTTCTCGGAATTTTCGGATGGTAAGCGTAGGTCCATCCGGAGAAATCGGTGGAAGTGTACCGTTGACTCGAGAACCATCTGGCAAACGACCATCGAAAATAGGAACCAAACCGGGACCATTTCCGAGGGGCACATTGGTGAAAGCAGCGATATTCTTTGCCACCTTTACACCCTCATCATCATTCATCCATATATTCGTGCGACAAATACCAAAATCGCGGTGAGCGACCTTCACACATTGCTCGCCGCCGTTGTACATGACTTCCTCAAGTTGATCATCGTCCAACAAAAGAGCCAATTCTCCGTACGCATTGTTCGGCGCTTGTCCATCATAATGGTACATCGGACTTGGATGTCCTGGTTCCATGTAAATCGTCACAGGGCCGTAGCGAGCAAGTACTTGTTCAGACATATTTTCACCTCACGCCATTCCTGTTTGGACTATCTCAAACAGAGCGATGTATAGCACGCCTGAGATAGAACACCAGAATGGTATCCACCAAATCGACTGCTTGGTTCGCCCGAGCATTCTTCCAGAAATGACGACACTAAGTGCGGCTGAAGCCATGAGATATGGAATCATTACCGCGTGGATGTGGCCCCAATAGGCGCCTAATGCAGAGAGGCCGAACGCTGCAAACATGAATGCCATAACACCTGGTAGAAGCAGGCACATGAGCATCAATAGGAGCATTGATTGTCCAGAAACTTCGCTTTCTCGTACGTTGATTAGTTTGTTGAGGCGATCATACTCAATGGACATTGAATTGGTAATCTCACCAAGTGGTGCATCTTGCTCGATTGCAGTCGAAAGTAAATTGACTACTCTTTGGATTAGCACGCTTCGGCTATTGATTGCATATTCTGCCAGTGCTGCATCGAAAGATGTAGAACGAGAACGTTCGATGGCTTGAGTCAATAGTTTTCCAGTTTCATCCGTTCGAATTCTGGATATTTCAGTAAGGGCTTGTTGTAATCCCAACCCCGCCCCGATACTTGCCGAGATAGATTCCAGCACTTCTGGAAGTGCCTCTTCCAACTGTCGGCGGCGGCGGCGTTCGATGAATCCGGGGATTGCACCCGCCAAACATGGAAGGGTGATTGGAATCATTAGAACAAGGAAAATACTCATCGCGAGAAGTTCGTAGAATTCCCACAATATTTGCATTCAAATTACCCCCGGGTCAGATGAATGGGCTCTATAGCCAATCAAAACCATCAGTAAAATCGTCAATAGCAGTACCGGTCCAAAGAGGTTGGCCATGAGAACGAGATAACCGGTTCCAGGTAGCCATGGATTGTTCAACAATCCCGGTTGGATGGTTGGTAGCATCGCGACGACTCCAAAAATAATTGGAGACAACATTCCTACGGTCAAGAGAATTGTTGGCAAGCCGGAAAGTTTCTCAATATACGTGGAGAGTTTGTCATTGCGCTCTTCTTCTTCCCGTTCGGATTGTTGCTCTAGGGCTCGTAACAAATCAGTATCACTGGTGACATTGGTTCTCAATGTGTTCAGAAAACGTGAATAGGCCTTTGTCGATGCATCTCGACTCAATTTTGCGAGTTCTTGTTCCAACTTTGAACCCCGTTGCAGGTTAGAAATCACCTCTCTGAAGTCGCGAGATATTGCACCGTAACCTCCGCGGCCAATCATCTGCAACGCGGATTCAAGCCCAATCCCAGAACCCAATAGAACCATCACGGCTCGCATGGCATAGAGGAGATCTGCTGATTCCTCTTGATTGGTAGCCATCAAATCACATCCTCTATCAATTCAAAGGAATAAGCACCATCCTCACCATCATATTCCAATCGGTGGAATGCAACTTTGATTTCGGTTTCAGTAAAGGGGTCTAGAAGCCACACTTCAGCACTTCTGAAGATGTTCAAAACCTCACGGTAACCCGCAACTCCAAGGTGACCACACATGGTGTAAACAGCAGACTCAGCGCCCTCGTCGACCAAATCATCTCCTTCTCCACCGCGTTTTACTTCACGGGTGATTCGACGGCGAATGTTGATTGAAATTTTGCAATTGTCAAATTGTAACCAGTCGCCCTCAAATCCCCGAAGGAAGACTGTACCTGCCTGTGCCAATTCGACCCCTCAACCCCGCAACAACACAGGATGACCTTCAAACTAGCGGGGGAAAGCCGTCCCTTTGGGACGGACCTACATTGGTTTGAACCATCCAAATCTTGGTTCCATAATCTCGCACTTATCATCACGGAGTGCGTAAATGGTATCCTCGATGGTGTCTTCATCGGTAAATCCACGTTGTGCGCAATGCTTCATGATGGTATCGTAATCGATTCCTTCAGCGCCTGCGTGTTGGGAAATGATCTCAAGAACTGCGGACTCAAGGTCGCCCCCACCTGATGTAGTAGGCCCTGACTCCGATGCCTCCTGCTGAACCTCTGGCTCGGGAGTATTATCTTGCGGTTCGACATCACTGTTCGCCATATCATTGGCTTCGTGCTCTTCAAACGAAACAACCCTGCCTTCTGCTGCACTGAGAGCCTGTAGGACACCCACTTTGTACCCTTCAGGGTCCCACTCCCCATAGTGATTCATCGACAATCCAAGGCCATCGATCAAGTCCTTAGGAACACCTGCTTCACGTAGGCCGTTGGCATCTGTAGATTCAGCGGATTGGGCTTTGCTCAATGCATCGATTCGCCGCATGGTGTGATGGGAGGTTTCCACCAACCAACCGGCGTAAGTTTCGCGGTCAATAATGGCATAATCTTCCATCTGCATGCGGCAACGGAATCCACCATCCTCTGTGGTGTAGTGATTCGATTTTCCTATGCAGGCCATCAGAAACCGGTCGCCGCCTTCAAATCGAGCAACCAATTCTTCCATCTCGATGTGTAATTCTGGTCGGAAGGAACCCACACTCCAGAGGTGCAGACCTGTAGGGTCACGGACCGCCCCACTAAACATGGGTCCTCGCTCAGTATCTCGCTTTTCGAGTCTCTCGATTACCCCTGCCACGTACATTCTGTTGACCTTCGCTCCCAATTTCGTCACCACAAATCTTGGGTCGTACTCACCTTGCCCTCCATCTGGAAGGCTTGATTCATAGAATTCACGAGCGAAAAGGCGAATTGCGGTTTGACGGCGGCCACGAGGTTGATTGGAAATCACGCGAACACCCCCCATTCTTCTCGAACTTTATTCGCAGATTCGGCCAAATCGGTTTCTGCTAAATTGAAACTATCCGCCATCAGTAAAGCACCTTGAGAATCGATCATTGCCCTGCCAGTGAATGTGTATTTTCGACCCAACATCTTGGCTCTCAAATCGGCCAAGAAAGATTCGCCTTGATCTGGTTTGCAGGCTGTTTTGACTTCTTCCATGGTCTGGCCCAAAAATGCCTCAGCCGGTTCCCGCCCAATAATGAGAGCGCCGTTCGACAAACCATCGTCCAATATGATGCGCAATCGTAAATCTTCATCTCCAACTTGTGGACCATGTTCTCTGCAAGCTCCATCACGCATTGCTTTCTTGCACTCGGGGCATCGATGGATGATACCAGAACCCCCTTGTACAGAGATCACTGTTGCTGTACTTCGAATACCACTTCTTGAACCACCAGATAGCAATTCGCTAAAATCAACATCAACAGAATGTGCTGTTGCATCGATGGCATCCCAAGGGATGTTGTCGAGGATTTCTGCCTGATTGGCGTTATCCACAGTTAGATCAGGTGTACCTTGCCATGATCGAACACGGATTCCCCCAAGTTTGACGGCTATGGGTAATGAAGAAGGGTCGATTGGTAATTCCGACCATGCAGTCAATCTGCAAGTACCTGTTGGGTCTACTGCATCCCCACCCCATACGGTCTTCTCAGAGCCGTCTTGCCCTGTAAATGTTCGACTCGACCAAGAGGTTAGTTGGACTGTGATTGAGACGTCTGTTGAGCCATCGCGAAGTTGGCCGATTTGAAGCACCGAAGATGATTGTAAATCTTCCAAGCTTGCGAATGCATTGTCGTGGTACACTTCAACCTTGGTGCGGTCACCAATATTCAACTCCGGTGTATCTCTGAATCGTCGGATGGCTGCGCCTTCAATTTTCAACAGTGTTCCAACGGGGTGCTCAAAACTGCCAAAGCACGCGAATCCAATGGTCCCAGAGTCATCCGCAAGACGTCCTTTCACCATGTCTATGGTTCCCGAACCATCCTTCTTGTTGACTGTCATTTGTCGAGTCGAAATGACGCGCGCGACTACGGTTGCAAATCCATCCATGCCGAGAACACGTTCAATTGCGGTCGGTTCAGAGGGAGCGGTGACAACTTTCCTTTCGCTTCCCCGCAAGACTGCTACACGACTGCTTTGATTGATGTTGAGTGAGAACTTTTCATTCCACTCATTGACTGAAACCCCTTCAAGTCGAACAATGCTACCTGGGGTGAGATTTTCTGCATGATTGCCCCAGTCCTTGAAATCCCAGCGGGTGCGTTCACCCCCCTCTTCCCAAGGATTATCTTCAATCCAACCAAAGGCGATTTGTTTCTCTTCTCCGCGCACCATCTGCATGCGCGGGACGTAAGTGACCACTTCGACTTCAATGGTGACATTGGTGTCATCTGAGGACAAATCTGAAAATTTCTCCACAGATTTTGCTGCAGGGCGCGCCGACATTTTCGGGGCACCGACTTCCATTCCAGCCTCTTTTTGGAAGTGTTCAATCACGCTCTTGAGTGCGTGTTTGGGTGGAACGAGAAATTCATCTTTATATCGAGTAAATTCCATCACGATTTCTTCTTCATTTGCATCTGGTACGGCTTCTTTGACCGCACGAACTTCATTTTCAAACTCTTCTAGGTTAGACATTTCGAGCAACTCCTGTGGAGGGTCAGTAGTAGACCGCGTCCGCACGAGCATGTCCTGCTTGGGCCCCTGAAAGGGCTAGGCAGAGAACAATGGTCGATCGTGCTGTTTGGGGAAGACGCGGCACTCCATTACCTCCGGGAACCTACACCGTGTTGCGGGGGTTCTTGAACTCTCGCACATTGAACTCAAAGGGTATGATAAGGGGGCAGAACTTGTTATCAAATGAGTACTGGGGTTAGTGTGGCGGAGATGGAACCCTTTCATTTTGAAGGAACAGAAATTGCACCCGGAACGGGTGTCGAAGTTTCTCTTGAATTGGGCGATGGGCCCGCAGGCAATCGGCGCAGTATCCCTGTCTACATTCTACACGGCACAAGTCCCGGCCCTGTAATGGGCCTAATCGCCGGGATTCATGGCGACGAATTGAACGGTGTTTCCGTGGTACATCACCTCATCCATGGGGATGACCACATTGCCAATACAGATGATGATACCATCGATCGAACACAACTTTCTGGCACACTTATCTGTGTCCCAGTTGTCAATATTGAGGGGATGCTACTCGAACAGCGTGGAGCTCCAGACAACCGCGACATCAATCGATTATTTCCCGGGAAAAAAGAAGGGAATCAATCGCAAAGAATTGCACACGCCTTGTTTGAGGGCGTAGTCAAACGTTCAGATTACCTCATCGATTTGCACTCTGCGCCCCATTCAAGAACGAATTTACCGCATGTGCGTGCAGATTTTGATTTGAAAGATTGCCTCGATTTGGCACGAGCATTTGGTACCCAAATTATCTTGCATTCAAATGGTCCAAAAGGTTCGTTGAGAAGAGAAGCATCCAAGCATGATACACCGACAATTTTGTTGGAAGCAGGAACTGCTCATCGATTTGAGATGGATGCAGTTCATGCTGGGATTGAAGGTGTGTTGAATGTGATGGGGCATCTGGGTATGATTGAACGCAAAGCACGTTTGCCTGCGGTTCGATTGTTGGTCCGTCGTTCCAAATGGGCTAGAGCAGAAGCTGGGGGATTGTTGTATAGTCTAGTCAAAGTGGGTGACCATGTCAAAAAGGGACAGAAAATTGCACTCATCACCGACCCACTTGGTGCCAAAACACACACGATTGAAAGCCCGCGAACGGGCGTAATCGTCGGGTTGGCACTAAATCCGCTGGTTCGTGCAGGAGATCCGATTGCAAACATTGTGTTGTGCTCAGCCACAAAATGGAGGCGAGCGCAGGTTGAACCAGATACTCAGGACCCCGAGGAAGAATCTGTGGATGATGAAGAATCTGTGGACGATGCTTGAAGGGGTTAGAATCGGTGTTGCGCCCCATAGGGCGCACCGAACAGTCAAGAACTCCGTCTTGCCGCTAAACTTCTCATGTCCGAGGGGTCTGATGTTGTTGAAGACAAGACCTTCTGGTGGTCAAATTGGGTGCGGGTGGAAAATCTTGAGCTCATCTTCTCGCTGGTTTCGATTGGAATCGTGATTTTTGTTATTCAAGAGGATCTGGTGAATAGCAATCCGACTTTGTTCTGGACTTTGGCCATTCTCGATTTGGCATTGGTTGGTTTTTTCGTAGCAGAATTGTCGAAAGACTTGTCCAATACTGAAGACAGAAAAGAATGGTGGAGAGCACAGAGTTGGGGTATGCTTGGTTTAACCCCTGTTATCTTAGCAGCAATCCCTGAAATCAGTGTACTGGTTCTGTTTAGGTTGATTCACCTATCCAAGGTATATTTTCTGGCCACCAATCTATTGGGTTTGCAAGAAACCAGTGAAGAATCGCCGGTCCAAGTGCAAATTCAGCACCTGATTTTCGTCGTGACTGCAATCGGTTTTGCTGGAGGATTCATCGCCTATTTGTTTGAGCAGCACGCCTCTCCATCACAGTGTGGAGACACCTGTATTGATACACTTCCTCAGGCCATGTGGTGGGCCATTACAACCGCAACTACTGTTGGTTATGGAGACTATGCTCCGGTTACACCCGGTGGTAGAGTCGTTGCGATTTTCTTGATGTTCACCGGTATCGCTCTGTATGGATTATTGACGGCGACACTTTCTCAATTGATTTGGGCCAAGGGTCGAAAATTTGGCAACAATGAACGTGGCGATGTCGATTCAGGTGAAGTGATTGAGCGTTTGGAGCGACTTGCAGACATGCGCCGAGATGGATGGCTCACTGCAACCGAGTTTCACGACGCGAAAATGAGTGTACTCACTGGGAAAATGCCCGGAGGGAACAAAGCGAGAGATGTTGAATCAAGATCGCCAATCCCTCGGGATGAACGTAGAGAAAGAAGGGAGGCAGCCCGTGCTGGATTCCTCGACGAGGAAGAGTAGGCTTGATAGCCACCAAGGCGACGACGAGTCATGGAGCAGGTCATTTTCGGGGTAGTCACCGCTTCAGATAGAGCCTCTTCGGGAGAATATGAGGACATTTCCGGTCTTGCAATTGCTGATTTTTTCTATGAGGCCATCTCCACTCCATTTGTCATCAAGAGACGAATTATTCCCGATGACCAGAGTACCATAGAATCCACACTCATCGAACTGGTAGATGCAGGATGTTGTGTCATCGTAACGA
>CETM01037214.1_pt1 | contig 11384 bp, 8 predicted proteins | sample 361451 | NCBI WGS metagenome assembly CETM01 (sample SAMEA2622690, study PRJEB7988) | marine metagenome | isolation source: saline water (ENVO:00002010), including
GATAGTCAGGGACCAACCGTAGACCTCGACATGGTCTTCGATCAAAACGATGCTTATAATTCGGCGATTCCGATGTTTGGAGCATACGATGCGGGGACAGCGGCTCAGTTTGGGTTCGCAATTCTCAGTGATATTGAAGTATTCTTCCTATTGGAAGTTGCCCAGGGTGATACTCGTAGTAATGTGCTAACGGCACCGAAGGTGACACTGTTTAATGGTCAAACAGCATCTGTCAGTGACTTAAGTCAACGGCCATTTGTCACCGGGTTATCTCCAGTTGTCGGTGACTTCGCTGTTGCTCATCAGCCAATCATCGTGGTATTGGGTGAAGGTACAACCATGAGTGTGCAGGCAGTTGTCTCGAACGATAAACGGTTTGTTCGTCTGACAATGGTTCCTTTCTTCAGCCGCATTGGTGAAGTGGAAGAGTTTACCTTTGATGGCGAAACAACGACGAGTACCGGAGAGACGGTACTGGATCCGGACGGAAATCCTGTCAATCGTGATAATGCCGTCACGACGACTCGGGGGACAACTGTTCAGTTGCCTACCTTTAATTTCACGTCTGTAGCTACGACGGTCAGTGTTCCTGATGGGGGTACGGTACTACTCGGTGGAATCAAGCGTTTGGCTGAAGGGCGGTCGGAAAGAGGTGTCCCGATTCTCGCGCAACTTCCCTATATCAGCAGGCTCTTTAAGAACGTTGGTATTGGACGTGATACAGAAAGCCTGATGATGATGGTGACTCCACGAATTATTATTCAGGAAGAAGAAGAGAAGCGTCAGACGGGCATCACGGCTGACGACCTCTAAATCAGGAATCAAAACCCTGAGGATGGTATCCTCATGTTTCCTTCGAAGAAACTCCGGCCTTCACGGGTCGGAGTTTTTTTATGCCTGATCGATTGTCATCAATTCAGCCTGAGCTACTAAATCGATACCTACAGACTTACTCCAAGCGCGTTGTAATCTGGCCGTAACAGTGTCATGGCTGAGTGTGCCGATCTGCGTTCCGTCACACTCGGTAACAGGCCAGATGCAGGGAGAAGTACTGCACAAAAGGACTTCGTCCGCATGTTTTAGTCGGTCAGGAGTGATGTCGCCATAATGGAAGGGGATGTCCAGAGAGTCGGCCAAAGTTGAGACAACAGTAAGGCTAATTCCGGGTAGGATGTATTCGAGTCGCGGACTGGTGAGTCCCCGGCCTTCTTCATAGATCAGAATGTTCGCAGTTGATGCTTCGGCAACATGCCCTTGCTGATCCAGCAGTAAAGCACGTGCGTTTGGCTGGCGTTGTCGGGCCTGTTGATCCGCGAGAAAGTAATGCATGCGACTACGACATTTTAGTTGGGTGGGCCAACAGTTTCCCGGGACCTGCCGATAATCACTGACTTGCAATGAGACACCATGATGGTACCAGGACAACATCTGTTCAAACGGCAACTCGTCCGTGTACATCATGACATTGGGTGTAGAGGCCGAGCTTAACCCCGGAGTAACCAGAATGGCCAATCCCAAGTCACTTCCTGCAGGCAGCAGTCGATGGTTTTGTGCAACCAGTTGTAATGCTGCATCTTTGAGTTCATCGAGTGATTGCTGAAGTTTAAATTGCGTGATATCGAGGCTTTCCTGCAATCTGGCGAGGTGCGCCTCAATTTCAAAGAGCTCACCCTGAAAGGTTCGCAGGCGTTCGCTTACGGTTGTTCCCATGATAAATCCCAGATCTCTGACATCGATGGTCAGATCACTTCGATTGATCACTTCGGTGTTGTAATAGGCGAGGGAATTCATGGAAATGTCTTTGCTCTATAGGGTATTCTCGGGCCGTAAAAGCCGTGGAGTTGAGCCTAATGGAAACTCATCTTTTACGTTTTATTAAGGTCCGGTTATAGCGGTTAGGCAACCGGCAAAATATGTGAAAAAGCTGATAAAGATGACTCCTCGGTAGACCTGGTGAGGTACGTTTTTGTGGCTAAATTTTTCAATGTATTTTAATAACGCGAATCCACGGAGATTTCACGATGAAACGGCTACTAACATTAGGCCTGATCGCGGTTCTGACTCTCAGTACCATTGGCTGCTGCCGTCCTCTGTTGCAACGACCTTTATTGCAAGGCGGACTATTCCGCTGTAACGGATGCCAAACCTATGAAGGTGAAGTAATCGTTAGTGATGAAGCAGTACCAGTACCGGCTGATGCAGTTCAATAGCGACAGCCCCAGACCTGGAATACAGTAAATCCACAGGGGGTCACTGCGCAAATTATACCCCCCGTTTTTATCTTCGCAGTGACCTACCGAATATCGAAGAACAGCACGGGAAAAAGACGAGTTTACTATCGGCACCATCGCGGGATTCTGCTCGATAGCCTTAAACTGCCGTCCTCACTCCGTGCTGTTCGGCTGCGCGCGATTCTATATCGACTAGGATGACGTTGCATTGGTCGCTTCAGTATCGCCGGATGTGCAAGTTTTGCCGGTCCACAAAGAGGCTGCCAGACAAAGCCAACCCACGATATAGCAAACGCCGCCTAAGGGGACTGCTGCAGCCACTAGTATGATTATCTTCGTACCGGTTGTCATAAGTACGATATTGTAGATCAATAGTCCGCAACTGAAGCCGACGATGCCAGCGGTAAAGAAACTGCCAGCATAAGTAAGCAATTTGGAACATACCTGCACAGAGACCAGTCCTACCAGGACAATGGCGATGGCATGATACATCATATATTCGGTTGCGGTTGACCAGTTTTCGAGCACTTTGTCCATGACTTCATTGGTCATGTCTCCGGCATCGACTTTATTTTGTAGAGACGTGTTTATGGCGTGCGCCCCCAGTGCTCCGAAACTTACGCCAATGGCGCCACAAATTGCACCAATTCTGATCCATTTGCTTCCGTACATAATGTCGTCCGCCTGAAGTTGAGTGTAGAAGAATGTGTCTTTTAGAGTCCACGACGTCGTAGATTGACTTGTTGAGGCGTGTTCACTCGAATGTACCAGTTCATCCATTGATCTTCATTGAGACCATAGTTAATGCCTTCGGGGACTAATGACAGCAGTGCAGAAAGTGCTGCCCGATTTTGAATCTCACGTTCAACGATTTTTGGTTTGCCACCAAATTGTAGACCACCGAGCCCTGGTTGGTTTCCTGAGAATCCGGCGTTGACGTTGTTTCCGCCACCAACCTGAAACTTATGTGTGGTGGTCAGTGCTTCAATCAACGGTAGTGTGGCATCCTTCATTGCTAATGAACCTAATGCATTGGCAGCGCTGTTGACGGTTTTATTGTCATTGGAACGGAGCAGGCTAGTGAAGAAATGCATTGCGGTTCTGCTTTGCCATTCTCTTAATTGATCAAGGCATCGTTGTTGCATGACGTCGTCCGGGTCTTCAGTGATGCACTTCAGCATGGCCTGAACAGGTACACTGCCACCAATCTCGGTCAGGACATCGAGATACATTAGTTTCATTTCTCGCGGTAATTTCGGCTCATTGAGGCGTTCGGCTAAGGTTTTGGTGGCTCGATAGTCTTTGATCTCGCGGATACTCTTAATCGCATCCGGGGCAGTTGGGCGGTTTCTCAGGATGGCATCTTCCCAACGCGTAATCTTGGTTCGCCATTGAATCTCTTCCTGCTCGACCTGTTCGTTGGCTTCGAGGACGGCGACTTCCTGTACGGTACGCCAGCGACCTTGATGGCGAATGTAACCCTGTTGTCGCATCAACACATCTTCCTGGCGCCATTTTCCACCGACTTTTACGTAACCAAGTTGTTGTCGGACAGCGGCGTGGTCTGGTTCGAGACGTAAGACTTGTTCCAAATGGAATTCGTGCTGTTCCAGTAAGTTGACGGTTTTGCATTTGCGAGCCATCTCAAGATGGGCTTCGACTGTATCAGGGAGGCTGGCGACCGATTCTTCGTACTGTTGCAGTACCAGGGGTTTGGTGACAACTTTGACGACCTGTTTGGCATCTAATGTGACTTTGCCAAATGCAGTTTCGATGATGTAGTTGACGCGAGGTTCCTGCTCTGGATTGAGTAGTTTTCCGTTGAGTGTACTGCCAGAGGAAAGCTGAAAAGTATCAGCTTGAGCATCCGAATTCAATGAAATCACTGCCGTGAGAATGACCAGCTGAATCGTGCGCAACGACTTAATGAATTGGGTTTTCATATTCTCAATTCCAGTGAAGACTATATGCTGTTCGAGCGATATTTAAGTATCTATGTAAAAGTATACGTATTGGTTTATGAATTAACCATCGAATTCTCTGTTCATGTCAACGTAGGCAAAAAGACCGGTGGTTTATTGAGTAATATCGGTTCGGAAAGTATCGATTGATGCGGTCAATTACGGCCTCAATACCGGTTTTCAGTGGAAAGGTCTGTATAGAAGTTTATGTGAAATGGTCGAAGAAGTAGATAGGGAGAAGAGTGTCATGCCACAAAACGTGATTGAGCGACGTCAGTTTTTCATGTCAGCTGCTGCAGTTGGAGCTTTAGGAAGCCAGCTAGCCAGTGGACAGCAGCCACAATCTGAATATGCACCGGTTTATGGTGAAGGGATGAAACGGCTGTGGAAAGTCGGGCTGACGCTGGCTGCTCCAGTGGGATTCTGTGCCAATATTTACTTTACAGCCAATGTTCCGGCAAATTGGAAATCAGAACAGATCGTCAAGGTCGCTGATGAACAATTCACGCGGCATGTAGGTCAGTACAAGTACCGGGACGGTTTATACGGGCTCAAGCAAATGCTCGTTTTCATGCCCCAGGTTCCGGCTCGGCATACAGCTATGGCGCATGTTACTTTTGAGGTGGAACGCAAGAGTGTCACCGCTCCGCAAAACACCGAGGCCTTACAGATCACTCCTAACTTACCACGGGATGTTCGCTTCTTTTTGGGCATGAGTCCGCTGATTGAAAATAGAAATGCGTTATTGCTGAAGAAGGCCAATGAGATTACTGCCGATGCGGAAAATGCCTGGCAACGAGTGGAAAAACTGTATGACTGGATTCGCGAAAATATTACCTATCAAGACGGAGCTCGTAAGGGCGCGTTGGCAACGCTGCGAGCTGGATTCGGAGAAAAGGAAGATCTCACCAGCCTGTTCATTGCCTTTTGCCGAAATCTAAAAATTCCAGCCAGGACAGTTTGGGTTCCGGATCATAATTATGCCGAGTTTTATCTGCAGTCACCTGATGGACAGGGTTACTGGTTCCCGTGTGAACTGTCAGGACGACGGTCCTTTGGTGAAATGAACGACAATCGACCGATGTTACTACGCGGTGACAATTTCAAAGTGCCGGAGAAACCTGAACCCCAGCGTTATGTGGGCGAGCATTTGAAGGTTAAAGGTGGTAGTAAACCACAGGTTCGGTTTATTCGCGAGTTTGTTCAGGTTTGATTTCCTGATTCGCTTTGTCGTGATCTGACTCGTTATAATTTCTAATGGTTGGGCAATCGCATATTGCCAATGCACTGTTTCCCGTAGAGGCAAGTTATGAATACAGATTGGTTTTACCGTTTAAGCCTGACCATTTGGTTGCTACTAGTCGGGTCAGTGCTTCAGGCTCAGGTTGTCCGAACAGGGCAGGGTGCGAGTTCGAGCCCCTATAGTATTCGCCTGCAGCAGCCCAAAAAACAGCGATGGGAAATTGGATTCGAACTGAAATCGCCCGGACTGATGACAGGGGTTTCGGCAACGATGACGATTCCAATGGCCTGGCCGGAACAAAAAGTTACCATCGTGAAACAGGATTTATCGCCCGGAGTACGTATTCGTCCGCGAGTGGTATCCGGCGATGTGAAACAGCTTTTGGTTTCCATCATGAGAGTGGACCCCGGGTCGACAGTTAAAGCGATTGTCACTGTGGAAGTGGAAAGGTCTTTGATTGAGAAACCGGCGAAAACGGACAAACTGTTTATACCGAGATTGATCACGCCGGATTTACGCAAATACATGGGAGTCAGTCCGTTTATTGAAACGACGAATCCTAAAATTGTGGAAGTCTCTCGTGGATTAGGAGATGACGGTAAGAATGCCTGGCAGAAAGTCGAAATCATGTTTGACTGGGTGCGAGATCATGTGAAATACAAATTTGATGAAGACCTTAAAGGTGCTCTCACGGCTTTAGAAAAGGGCGAAGGAGATTGTGAGGAGTTGACCAGTCTTTTCATCGCAATCTGTCGAAATAACGGAATTCCAGCACGTAGTGTTTGGATTCCAGGTCACTGCTATCCAGAGTTTTATCTGGAAGATGCGAGTGGCAAAGGCCATTGGTTCCCTTGTCAGATTGCAGGGTCTCGTTCTTTCGGCTCGATGTCCGAGTATCGTCCGGTACTTCAAAAAGGCGATAGTATTCGAGTTCCAGGAAACTCCCGTCCTCAACGATATGTGGCGGAGACATTCAAAGCCTTGAGGCACACTCAACCACCGATGGTACAGTTCATCCGTCGGCAGGCAGGTTCGGATGACCCGTTTGCTCCCGTCTTGAAATAAGCCTGCGGAGATTGACTTTCTGGCGAGCAGCCGGACGGTTAACAGATCTGATTAGATACTGTTCGGATTAGACCCGTTTGGATTAGATGCTGTTTTGAATTGTATTGAGCGGGTTCAAAACAAATGTGTTGAACAGGACGAAGATCATAATGATGATGACAGCAGCAACAGCTCCGTAGATCATCCCGGTGCAGATTTTTGATAGCCACTTTAGCTGACTCTCGGCTTTCTCCCTGAAGGTGTTTGCTTCACGCCGTAAAGATTCTGAAATCGTACCAGCCTGTTCGGCTGTTGCCAGGATGGTGAGGAATTCGGCTGGGTAGGTCTGAGTGTTTGCAAAGGCCGTGTGGAATTCCTGATTCTTCCGAACGGACTCACGAATACTCTCTAGAGTCTTTGTATACACCGGATTGCCACTCGCTTTGATGGCCATGACGACGCTGCGTTCAGCATCGACGCCAGCGTTGTGGATGAGAGAAAAGGTCCAGCAGAACCGTGACATGGCCAGGTTTAAAAACGCATGTTTCACGCCGGGGATGAGTGACAGGAATCCGACAAAAATATCGATATTGAGCCACTGCATATAAATGCCATAGCCGATGCCGGCGGCAAATCCATAGAGGACGAGCATGAGCGAACAGTATTTGCTGAAGAGGGATCCATTGCTAATCCAGGCCGGCAGCAGGTCGTCGGCACCACCGTCTCCTAATAATATGGACATGATCAGCAGGATCAATCCGAAGACAAACGTGGCGATTACAAATTGCAGTACAGGCCAGGTGACACTCTTGATAAACCCGCGGATTAATGCCACTCGGTTGTCGTAGTAGTCTCCTAATCCATTGAAGGCATCTTCCGTTCTTCCGGACATTTCACCGACCTGAACCATCATGGAAAGTAATGGAGGAAATGTCGTTTTACAGTGTTTAATGCCTTCGTAGAGTGTCCCGCCGGACTCCAGTTCGTTGGTGATATAACTGAGGCTGGCCGTATGTCCCTTACCCAGGAGATGTTTGCAGGTGCTAAAGGCCTTCCTTGTATCTAGCCCCGCATTGAGGCTTGTTCCCATCTGGTGACAGAAGGATGCAAGACGTTTTGAAGAGACAGTGGGCATGCGGTGGATAGCTTCACAGGGGATAACAAAGTGGTATTACCATTATAGTCTGCCACACCAAAGGCAACAAAACTCGACTCTGACCGATGGAATTGTTGAATTCAATAAAATGGGGCATCCCGGAGTGGTGGAACATCTGCTTTAAATCTGTTACTTTTGATGTCTGACAGGAGTCTCGTTTGGTAAGGATTACTTGATGAAATCCCTCGGTACCGTGGCGATTTTGGGTGTCGGTCTGATTGGTGGTTCAATCGGCCTGGCATTGCGGCAGCGCGGTCTTGCGGAGAGGGTTATCGGCATTGGTCGCAATGCGTCCAGATTGCGTAAAGCAAAGCAGTTGGGAGCGGTCACAGAGACAACGACTAGTATCGAGCGTGGAGTTTGTGCTGCCGACGTCGTGATTGTTGGTACGCCCGTACAGCACGTAGTAGATCATGTGAGTCAGGTATCACAATTTGTGCGTCCTGATACGTTGATTACCGACGTCGGAAGTACCAAGCAGACGATTGTGCAAGGGCTGCGGAGTTTAGACAACGGAGTATTTATTGGTTCGCACCCGATGGCGGGCAGTGATCAGGGGGGAGTGGTCAATGCGACAGCCAACTTGTTCGAACAACGAACGGTCGTGATTACTCCGGATAAAAGTACAGATAGGAACATAACGTCACGAATCTCTCGATTTTGGAAATCACTGGGAGCACGTGTCGTTGAAATGAATTGTCGGGAACATGATCGGGCTGTGGCAGTCATAAGTCACTTGCCGCATTCCATTTCTTCGGTGTTGTCTTCACAGGCAACGCAGCAGCAGCTTAAGCTGGCGGCCGGAGGTTGGACCGATACAACGCGTATTGCCGGAGCAGATCCGGAATTATGGTTGGCAATTCTACAAGACAATAACAAGCAGGTCATTCGTGCAGTGGACCGTTTTTTGGCGGATCTGCATAAATTTCGAGACGCACTCGAAAATGATAACACGCGAGTGTTACTACGATATTTGAAGCAAGGAAAGCAAAATCGTGAGTCTTTGGGAAATTGACATTTATCCGGCAGCAGGTCATGTGGATCGCGCCGGCGAAGAAGTAACCTCGGACGCAGTCGATCTGGGACTGGATCCGGCGATAAAGGTGGCGGCCGTTCATGGCTACCTGCTCGAAGGCGATATCGCAGCAGAGGAAGCCAAAATGCTGGCGGACAAATTGCTTGCCGATTCGGTCGTCGAAAAGACGGTTGTTGCGGAAGTGGGCGCAGCAGAACTGCAGCAGTCTCCGGTAGCAGATGCGTTACTTGTTCATGTTATCAATAAGCCGGGAGTGATGGATCCGGTTGCGATGAGTGCTCAGAAAGGCATTCAGGATCTCGGTGTCGCTGTCGACCAGGTTTCGACCTTTCGTAAGTATTGGGTGACAGGCGTCGACCAGGAAAGTGTGAATCGTCTTGCTGAGAAAGTGTTAGCCAATGATGCAATCGAAGAGGCCGTCCATGGGCCTCTGGAACTGGATGCATTAGCGGTCGGTACGGCCTATCAATTCGAATTGAATATTGTGCCGATCCGTGAACTAGATAACGACGCTTTGGAATTGCTTAGCAAAGAAGGGCAACTCTATCTGACGCTTGTTGAAATGCAAACCATCCAAAAGCATTTTCAGGAGTTGGATCGAGATCCGACAGATATTGAGTTGGAGTCTGTTGCACAGACCTGGAGCGAACACTGTAGTCATAAAACGCTCGCCGGTCGGATTGCGTACAAAGATGGTGAAACTGAACGCCACTTTGAGAACATGCTAAAAGAGACGATTTTTGCCGCAACAGTGAAGATTAGAGAAGAGCTGGGTGACGACGACTGGTGTGTGAGCGTCTTTAAAGATAATGCCGGGATTGTCACTTTTGATGATCAGTACAATGTTGCTTTTAAGGTGGAAACGCATAACCATCCGTCAGCGCTGGAACCTTATGGAGGGGCCAATACTGGAATTGGCGGTGTGATACGTGACACGTTAGGAACAGGGCTGGGGGCAAAGCCCATTTGTAATACAGATGTTTTTTGCTTTGCTAATCCGGATGTGGCTCACAGTGATTTGCCCTCAGGCGTTCTGCACCCCCGTCGAGTCATGAAGGGAGTCGTTTCCGGAGTACGTGATTACGGGAATCGTATGGGCATTCCGACCGTCAACGGAGCGATCTATTTTGATGACCGTTATTTAGGTAATCCATTGGTTTACGCCGGTAATGTTGGCCTGATTCCCAAAGAGAAATCGTTCAAAGAGGCGTATGCCGGCGAATGGGCTGTGGTCATTGGTGGGCGTACTGGCCGAGATGGAATCCATGGAGCCACATTCAGTTCTGCGGAACTGACGAGTGATAGCGAGATGTTGTCGGGTGGAGCTGTTCAGATCGGAAACGCAATTACTGAGAAAATGGTTACGGATGTCTTGTTAGAGGCACGCGATCGAAATCTGTATAGTTGTGTCACGGATTGTGGAGCCGGAGGGCTCTCGAGCGCTCTGGGGGAAATGGGTGAAGAGATTGGTGTGGAAGTCTATCTCGATAAAGCTCCTCTAAAATATGACGGACTGAATTACACCGAGATCTGGATTTCGGAAGCTCAGGAACGCATGGTCTTTAGTGTGCCGGACGAGCACTGGGAAGAATTCCGTACGTTGTGTGAGTCTGAAGGAGTCGAAGCTACGATCGTGGGTAAGTTCGTGGATCATGGACGGCTCGTTCTGAAGTACCATGATCAAGTTGTGGGGGATGTCACGATGGACTTCCTCCACGATGGTCGACCTCCGATTATTCGCGAAGCCCATTACGAAATTCCTGCGATCGAACCGATCGACCTGGAAGGCAAGGCAGACAATCTTGAAAGTGATCTGCTGGGAATTCTTTCCAGTCTGAATGTTGCCAGTAAAGAATGGGTCGTAAGGCAATATGATCATGAAGTTCAGGCCGGTAGTGTCCTCAAGCCATTGGTCGGGGTGGAAAATGACGGGCCTGGTGATGCGGCAGTAGTGAGGCCCGTTTTGGGTAGTGATCGGGGAATCACCGTTAGTTGCGGAATGAATCCGCGGTATGGTGATTACGATACTTACCACATGGCGGCCAGTGCTATTGATGAAGCGATTCGTAATAGTGTTGCCGTGGGAGCTGATCCAACACGCATCGCGGTACTCGACAACTTCTGCTGGGGATATACCGATCGTCCGGAGACACTGGGGTCACTGGTGCGAGCTGCTTTGGCTTGTCACGATATGGCTGTCGCGCTGAAAACACCATTTATCTCGGGAAAAGATAGCCTGAATAACGAATTCAGTTATCAAAACGATGTGGGCGAAAAGGTAACCATCTCGATTCCTCCTACTTTGCTCATTAGTGCCATGGGACAGATCGAAGATGTTACGACTTGTACATCCATGGATGCCAAAGAAGCCGGCAATGTTGTGTATCAGGTGGGTACGACCAAAAGAGAACTGGGCGGTTCCCACTGGACGCTGGTTCGTGAGCTCGATGGTGGAGCTGTACCGACTGTTTGCACGGACACTTGTAATCAGATCTTTCCCGCGATGCATCAAGCAATTAAAGCAGGATTGGTTCGAGCTTGTCATGATATGAGTGAAGGAGGCCTGGCTGTAGCAGCAGCCGAAATGGCCTTTGCAGGTGGACTGGGGATGACGCTGGATCTGCGTGCTGTCACAACAGACCAACCCTTTGACGGCGATGCTGATAAAGTAATCAAGCTGTTTGCTGAATCCAATACAAGATTTCTGGTTGAG
>CETM01070147.1_pt1 | contig 11379 bp, 11 predicted proteins | sample 361451 | NCBI WGS metagenome assembly CETM01 (sample SAMEA2622690, study PRJEB7988) | marine metagenome | isolation source: saline water (ENVO:00002010), including
GTTAAAGCAACCGAAAAACTTAGTGGAAGCCATCCACCAATTATTCCTAGACTTACCACAAATCCCCCAAACACCTTCATCATTGTATGTCCAGCCATCATATTTGCAAATAATCTTACCGATAAACTTACCGGTCTACTTAGGTATGATATTATTTCAATCACAACAATTAAAGGCAATAATACCATTGGTACGCCACTAGGAACAAATAACTTTAGATAACCTAATCCATGCTTTATAAAACCAATAACGGTAACACCAATAAATATGAATGCTGCCAGCATAAAAGTTACAATTATATGACTCGTAACTGTAAAAGAATATGGGATCATTCCAAACATGTTGCAAAATAATACAAACATAAATAGTGAAAATATAAATGAAAAGTAGGGTTTAGCTTTGGAGCCCGCAGTATCGTTTATCATTTTTGCTATAAATGAATAACTTAATTCTGCTAACAACTGTATTTTATTTGGTATTAAAGTATTTTTCTTTGATCCAAGATTAAATATTACTAATATGGCAATAGAACTTATCACCATAAATAAACTTGCATTAGTAAATGATATGTCTATCTCACCTAGTTTTATTTCTGGACCAATTCGATAAACGTTGAATTGGTGCATTGGATTTGCTGCCATTTTTTATATTCTATTTTTGCATTTTTTTTGCAGACTTTATCACATTCAAAATTCCAGTGATTACGCCCACAAAAAAAAATATTAAAATTAACCAAGGTTTAGTACCAAACCAATTGTCTAAAATAAACCCAATAATTGTCCCAACTGCAACAGCAGATACCAATTCAGTGCTCATTTTAAAAGCATGGCCAATATTTGACTTAGGTTCTGCTTTTTTATTAAATTTAACTGTTTTTAACTTGTCTTTTGCAATTTTAAGGCGAGTTTTAAATTGGTCATTTGGCATTCAATTTAAGCAACCATGCTTTCAGCTTTTTGTAAATCAACCGCCACTAATTGACTAATGCCTTTTTCTGGCATTGTTACACCATACAATCTATCCATTTTTGACATTGTAAGTGCATGGTGAGTTACAATTATAAATCTTGTTGTTGTAATTTTGTTTAATTCTTCGAGCAAATTACAAAATCTAGTTACATTAGCATCATCTAATGGAGCGTCTACTTCATCAAGAACACATATAGGAGATGGATTAGTTAGAAAAACTGCAAAAATAAGTGATAACGCAGTAAGCGCCTGTTCACCACCTGATAAAAGTGTTATTGACTGCAGCCTTTTACCTGGTGGGCTCACTAACATTTCAAGACCTGCATCTAGTGGATCGTCAGAGTCAACTAATTCTAATTTCGCATTACCTCCATTAAAAAGTTTTGTATATACCTCATTAAATTTTCTATTTACTTTTTCAAAAGCTTCCAAAAGTCTTTCTCTACCTTTTTGATTTAATTCGTTAATACTTTCTTTAAGTTTTATAATTGCACTGACTAGGTCTTGCCTATCTTGTTCCATTTTTTTTATTTCAGTTTCATATTTTGTTGTTTCTTCATCAGCTCTTAGATTTACAGAACCAAGTTTATCTCTATCCCTTTTTTTTGCATCTAAAAGCTCTTCTTGAGTTACAGCATCTGGAAATTCTTCATTTTTTTCCAAATTTGAAAATTCTAGAATATTACTTTCATCGAGGTCCAATTCTGTTTGAACTCTTTCAAGTAAATCATTTTTTCTTTTATTTAATCCTTCAACAGTTGCTCCTGAGCTTGCTTTTCTTTCTCTGATTTCTATTGAGTTTTCCTTTGTATTGTCTAATTCTTCCCTTAGTTGATTAATTTTGTTATCAATTTCTTCTATTATATTTTCATTTTCATTTTTTTCTTCTTCTGAAATTCTTAAACTTTCAGAAATCTGGCCCTTTTTTTCCGCTTGAGTTTGAGGTTCATTCTCTAATTCTTTAAGTTTATTTATTTGTTTTTTCTTTCTATCGTTTAGTTCATTAATCATTTTTTCTGAATTAATTAAAAGATTTTTCCAACTTTCGATTTCTTTTTCTATAGTTTTTATTCTCTCATTTCTTTTAACAGACTCTTTTTTTATACCTTGATTTTTGCTGTAGCTATCTGCATATTCTTCAATAATTATTTTACAATTATCTAGAATAGTAATTGCTTCATCATTGTTTTTTGAAATTATCAATTCTTTAACCTTATCTATCTCTAGCTTTAATCTATTTTTTGTGGATTCTAAATCTTGATTAGATTTTTTTTCAGTCTCATAATATTTCGAGTCGATTTCAATTAACTCAAGTTTTTCTTCTTTTAGTCTTTTTTCATTTGAATTTGCATCTATCACTATACTTTTTTCTCTATCCACATCATCATCAATTGTTTTCAGTGAATTTTTAATATTTTCAATTTCATTTTTTATTCTATCGCTTGCTTCATCCAGACTTTTTAACTCTAAATTAAGTCTTTGAATTTTAGATAAATTTTCAATATTTTTGTTTCTTATAGGATCAACTTTTTCATTTTCTTCTTTTATTTTTTTTTCAATAATTTCCATTTTTTCATTAAAAACTTTTACTTCATTTTCTGCTTCAGAATTAATTTCATTCTCAATTCGAATTTCTTGTTCAATATCTTTTAGTCTTAAATAATAAAGTCCTGCCTCAATTTTCTTTATTTCTTCAGAAATATTTTTATATTTTGTTGCTTCTTCCGCTTGTTTTAGAAGATTTATTAATTGCTTCTCTTGCTGTTTTCTTAATTCATCTGCTCGTTTTAAGTTATTTTCAGCAGCACTTAATCTAAGCTCTGCTTCATGTCTTCTTGCATGTAGACCAGCTATACCTGCAGCTTCTTCTAAAATTGCCCTTCTATCTACTGGTTTTGCAGTAACCAATGAACCAATTCTACCTTGACTGATTATGGAAGGGGAATGAGCGCCAGTTGATAAATCAGCAAAAAACATTTGAGCATCTTTTGCCCTTACTTCTTTGTCATTAATATAAAATTTTGAACCTTTATCTTTTTCAATTTTTCTTCGTATCTCTATATCGTCTAATTCCTTATATTGAATTGGTCCATCTTTGTTCTGATTTGATAATTTTATAGAAACTTCCGCAATATTTTTTGATGGTTTGTTAGAAGTTCCTGAAAATATAACATCTTCCATACCAGACCCACGCATACTTTTTGCTGAAGTCTCCCCCATACACCACCTAAGAGATTCTACTATATTTGATTTTCCACAACCATTGGGTCCAACAATTCCAGTCAAACCTTCTTCAATAAGAAAATTTGTTTTTTCCGCAAATGATTTAAATCCATTTAATTGAATTTTTTTAAACTCCATTATTATAGTTATATCATTTTTTTAAGAGTTTTCTTTAATTTTTCATAGTCTAGCGGATTATCAAACTTTTTATCATTTATAATTAGAGTAGGAGTAGCATTTATTTTAAATTTTTTAACTCCATCGATTCGATCTTCTAGTACATGATCTTCAATTGACTGATTATTAACACATTTTTCAAAGTTAATATCAGAATAATCATCTTTTAAAATTTTAATTAAATTGGCATTAGCTTCTTCGACGGTTTCCACATTTGCCCACTTTTTTTGATTTTCAAACAAAAAATGTAGAATATCTGATTTTCCATCATTTCTGCAATGAGCAATTTTAGAAGCATTGAATGCAGCCAAATCTAATGGAAAATTTTTATATTCAATTTTAACTAGACCTTGATCTATAAAATCTTTTTTTAATTTAGGATAAATATTTTCATGAAAACTAGCACAATGACTACATGTTAAAGACTCATAAACTAGCATTGTAATTTTTGCATCTATATTCCCCTCAATTATTGTATTTACCTTTGAAGCAGAATTTAGTGGAGTGATACCAATTATTAAAAATAAAAATACGTAGAATATTTTTTTCATTTTTTAATTTCTTAATAATTTAATTTTATTAACAAATTCGTATCCAAGGAAATTATTAATTTTTTTAATTATTATTTCTCTAGAATACTCAACTTCTGTTTCATAACCTCTTTTGACCATAATATTCAACCTCTTTATGCCAGAATTTTTTATATTTTTAAATGACTTTGGAGAACATGCGTTATTAAGGTCATTGCCAACAATTATTTTCCAATTTTTAGTAATTTTTGAATATAAATTACCTTTTTTTAAAAAGTTTTCTCTAATTTTCTTTGGCAAAGTGTCTTTAAATGATCTTAATCCTTGAATTGATTTCTTTCTCTGCCTAGTATTGCTTTTATATTTCATATGAAGAGCCAAAACATATCAAAAAAAATTCTTTATTGGTACGATAATAATAAAAGAAAATTACCATGGAGAAATTATGTTTCTCAAAAGCAAAGACAATATTTTACATTAGTTAGTGAAATAATGTTACAACAAACACAGGTTAAAACTGTAATTCCATATTTTGAAAACTTTATAAAAAAAATTCCAGACATACAAACATTAGCTAAAGTGAGTGATCAAAAAATTATGAAGTGTTGGGAAGGTCTAGGATATTATTCTAGAGCATTAAACTTGAAGAAAACTGCAAAAAAAATAATAAAAGATTACAACGGAAACTTACCACAAAGTATTGATGAACTAAAAAAATTACCAGGAATTGGGGACTATACTTCAGCAGCAATAATGGCTATTGCTTTCAACAAACCCTTCATTCCTCTTGATGGAAATGTTGAAAGGATTTTGAAAAGAGTATTTTATTTACTAAAATATAAGCAAATTAATAAAGAATATTTAAATAAAAAAAAATTTTTTTTTGGTAAATCAAATAGATCTAGCGACTATGCGCAAGCTATTATGGAAATAGGTGCATTAATTTGCAAACCAACAAACCCTTTATGTTTTAAATGCCCAATAAAAAAAAGTTGTATTTCATTCAAAAAAAATGATTTTGAAATTAAATCTAATGATAAATTTAATAAAATTAAATATTTTGAGGCAAATATATTTGTAAACAAAAACAGATATATATTAGTCAAAAATAATAAATTTAATTTTTTAAAAAATTTATTAATTTTTCCTATGAAAGAAATTAATAAACAAAAATTTAAATCTTCCATAAATAAAAGAATTAATATTAAAATGTCAAATATGGATATGAAGATAATAATAAATAAAACAAATAAAAGAACTAATTTAAAAAATGGTTTTTTTTTAGATAGAAATGAAATTACAAAATATATATTGCCATCTTTTACTAAAAAAATTTTTAAATCAGTAATAAATTATTAATGAAAAAAATTGCAATTATTGGAGCAGGAATTTCTGGTTTATATTTTGCGAACCTTCTCCAAAAAAACCTGAAATATAATTATCAAATTTTTGAAAAAAAAAAAAATTTTGAATTAGTTAATGGATATGGAATACAGCTTTCTGTAAATAGCGTTCAATTATTAAATGAAATAGGTTTTAAAAACATTGATGAGCAAGAAGTATCTTTTCCTAAAAAAGTAATTTTTTATGATGCAAAATCATCTAAAAAAATTTGTGATATTGAAATATCAAAATTTAATTATGAACATAATAAATATACAACTTTAAAAAGATCAACATTACTAAAATTTTTATTAAAAAATATTCCTAGAGATAATATTTTTCATAACTGTGAATTAAAAAATATAGAATATAAAGATAAATTAAGTTTAACATTTTCAAATAAATATAAAGATCAATTTGATTATCTAATAATATCTGATGGTGTTTTTTCAAAAAGTAAATCAATGATATTTCAGAAAAAAATTATTCCAAAATATTTTAATTCAATTGCTTTAAGAGGCAATATCAAGAACATTGAAAGTAATGATATTTCTATTTATCTAGGCTCTAATTTTCATTTTGTAATATATCCAGTAAATCAAAATAAAGAATATAACTTTATTTCAGTAATTAAAAAACGTCTAAAAGAAGAAGAAACAAAAGATAAAAAATATTTTGAAAATGATGATTTTTTACAATCTACATTAAATGAAATATCTTCAAAAACATCTTTTAATTTTAAAAATAAAATTAAAAATTTAAAATCTTTTCCAATTTTTATTAGCAAAAAATTTGATCAACCTAAAATAAATAATATATTTTTTGTAGGAGATGCACTTTATGCAATTCCTCCGTCATTTGCCCAAGGAGCTTCTCAATCGATAGAGTCTTCCAAAGAAGTGTATGAAGAAATTGAAAATAATACTAATACTTATTATAAAAAAAGATATGAGAAGATAAAGTCAGTTAATTTAAGATCAATTTTTAATCATTTTGCTTTTCATTTATCAAATCGACTAATAGTTTTTATTAGGAATTTTCTTCTTAAATTTTTGACAAAAAATAAGAGATTTTTAGATAATTATTTAGGAAAAATTTATAAAAATTAATAATTTGGTCTTAATCTTTGTCTTAATTCATCTATAGGTTTAAGACTATTGCCTGATTGATAATGCCAGTAAGTCCATCCATTGCAGCTTTCAGCGCCAAGTATTTTTGCGGCAACTTTATGTATAGAGCCTTCTGATTGTTGATATCGAATACTTCCATCAATCATTATTGTTGCATTAATCTTTTTCTTTTGATCATAAATCTCTGTTCCTGGTTTAATAACACCAAGCTCAACTAATGATCCAAATGGAATTCTTGGTTTTGACTTGTTATTTTGAATTATATCCAAATATTCATTTTCTATAACTTTAGTTTTTTTTATTCTTGTTTTAGCAGCATCAAAATATAATTTTTCTTTTTCTATACCATAGAAAATTCTTCCAAGTTTTTTTGCAACAACAGCGCTTGTTCCAGATCCTAAAAAAGGATCAAAAATAAAATCATTTTTATTAGTAGAAGCTAGTAAAATTCTATGGATCAAAGCTTCAGGTTTTTGAGTAGAGTGAACTTTTTTTCCTTTTTCTTTTAACCTTTCATTTCCATTGCAAATAGGAATATTCCAAGTTGATCTCATTTGAAGATCATCGTTCAAACATTTTAAAGACTGGTAATTGAATGTATATTTAGATTTTTTACTTTTAGATGCCCAAATTAAAGTTTCGTGAGCATTTGTAAATCTCGTTCCCTTAAAATTTGGCATTGGATTATTTTTGTTCCATATTACATCATTCAATATCCAAAAACCTAAATCTTGAATTTTTTTTCCTACTCTAAAAATGTTGTGATAGCTACCTATTACCCAAATACTTCCGTTTTTTTTTAAAATTCTTCTGCATTCTTTCAACCAAATTTCAGTAAAATCATCATAGCTTTTAAAATTTTCAAATTTATCCCAATTGTCATTTACAGCGTTTACCTTTGATCTGTCTGGTCTAATTAACTGATTTTTTAACTGTAAATTGTAAGGTGGATCTGCAAAAATCAGATCAAATGTTTCACTAGGAATTTTCTTTAATTCTTTGAGACTATCGCCTAAAACAATTTTATTTTTTAAAGTTAAATTAATCATTTTATAAAAAACAATTAGACTCTAGGCAAGAGTCCTCGTCAACCCACGATTGAAATATTTTGTGTCTAATTGTGATCTATTTTATTTAAGACTCAATATGTTGTGTACTGGCTGAAATTTTTTTCTGTGATATTTAGTAATACCAAACTTTTTCATAGCTGACAGGTGGTCTTTTGTTCCGTAGCCTGCATTTTTATCCCAATAATAACTAATAAACTTTTTTGACATTTTTGTAATTAATCGGTCCCTTGAAACTTTAGCTATGATTGAAGCTGCAGATATTTCAGGTACTTTTTGATCACCTTTAATTACATATTTTAAGTTATAATTTTTAATTATAGGAATTCTATTTCCATCCACCAATACTAATTCAGGTTTTTTTTTTAATCTTTTTATTGCTCTCTTCATTGCAAGCATGCTTGCATTTAAAATATTTAGCTTTTCTATTTCCTTTAATGAAGCTGAACCAATCGACCAAAATGAATTTTTTTTTATATACTTTTCTAATATTTCACGATTCTTTTTTGAGAGTTTTTTGGAGTCTTTTAATTTTTTTTTATCTAAATTATTTTTTAAAATAACAGCCGCAGCAAAAACTGGCCCTACAAGACTTCCTCTGCCCACCTCATCGACTCCTGCAACAATATTTTTCATACTAAATTTTTAAATTTAATTCATTTATTTTTCTTCTTGTTTCTTTTAAATCAGCCCAAGAATATTTTTTTTGATCTGGTTGTCTTAATAGATATGCGGGGTGAAATGTAATCATTGTGAGATAAGTTTTATTATTTACGATTAATTCTTTCCAGATGCCTCTTTCTTTTGAAATTTTTATTTTAGTTCCAAACAATGACTCCATAGCTGTGCTGCCCATCAAAATCAGTATCTTAGGGTCTATAATTGAAATATGTTCTCTTAAAAAAAATGCATATTTTGTTATCTCAGAAGGTTCAGGCTTTCTGTTATTTGGAGGTCTATAATTTACAACATTGGTTATATAAATTTTCTCTCTCCCAATATTTATCGCTTTGAACATTTTATTTAGAAGAAGTCCCGCCTCTCCTACGAAGGGTTTGCCAATTTCATCTTCTTTTTGTCCTGGCCCTTCACCTACAATCATTAAGGGACTAGTTGGATCTCCATCACTAAAAACTAATTTTGAAGCACTTGATTTAAGTTCACAGTTTTCTATTTTAGATATTTTATAAGATAAATTCTTCAGTAATTCAGTTTTACTCTCTACTTCTGGTTTAATTTCAATCCTTTTTATCGGTTTATTGCTAAAAGTATATCCAATTTCATATGATTTGAGCAATTCTAAGTTTATTATGTCATTTTGTTTTTTATTTTTATAAAACATAATATTAAAAATATGAAAATTATAATTTTTAAATTTTTTTTAATTTTTTTTACTTTATACCATTCTGAAATTTATTCCAAAACAACAGATGAAAAAAATTTCAACCACAGGTATTTGTCAAATTATTTTTCAGCTCTTATATCCTACGATAATAATAGAAACAAAGATGCTCTAAAATATTTTAATTTTTCAAAGCAACTACTAAATGAACATGAAAAATTTTTAGAAGAGTATGTTTTTTCGTTAGTTGAGGATGGACAAGTATCAAAAGCTATTAAACAAATTAAACTTTCAAAAAATTTAAAAAATTCTAATTTTTTTGAAGCTAATTTATTGATGGCTGTAGATAGCTTAAAAAAAGGAAATTATTTAAATTCTTTAGAATATGTATCTTTAATGAAAAATTTTCAAGATGACGGAACTTATGAATATATTATTTTTGAAACGTTAGAAAGTTATGCAAAATTATTTATAAATAAAGAAATATCTGATGAAAACGATGAAAAATTTGGAAAATTAAGTTTAATTACAAGAGCTTTTCAGACTTGCTATTTAAATAGTAATCTAACTGATAGTTATTTTATAAATTTAATAAATTCACCTAAAGGAGAATATTCAAGGTATTTATTTTTTTACCTTGCAAATCTTATTGAAAAAAAAAATTATAATGAAGCAAAACAATTAGTTGAAAATGTAGACCCTATAGGTAGCAGTCTGATAATTTCTCAAGCAAAAAACTGGGTAACTGAGTCTAAATTTGAAAATTTTAATCAGTTTTTCTCTTGTAAATCGGAAAATGATATTTTAGCAGAATTCTTTTTTTTAATTGCTAACTTATATTCTTCTCAAGATGAATTTTTAAGTTCAAATTTTTATTTAAACATTTCAAATTATTTAAATCCAAAATTTTATTTTAATCTAACACTATTAGCTGAAAATTATTATTTAAATGAAAATTATAATTTAACTAGAAAAATACTAAATAAATTTGATAATAAACATGAAGTATATGAATGGTATAAAATAAAAAGAATAGCTCAGATTGTTAAAGAACAAAAAGGAACGGAGAAATTTTTATTATATATAGAAAATAAATTTAAGAAAATTAACAATCCTAATCCAAAAATATTATTTGATATGGCTACAATTTATAAAAATAATAAAAAATTTAAAAAAGCTATTAAGTATTATACTGAAGTGTTATCAAAGATTGAAAAAAACTCAGAGTCTTTTGCTGACACGATATACAGAAGGGGAGGAAGTTACGAAAGAATGGGAATATATGATATGGCAGATAAAGATTTATTAAAGTCTTTAGAAATAAGTCCAGAAGAACCATATGTATTAAATTATCTTGCCTATAGTTGGCTGGAAAGAAAATACAAGATTAATGAAGCAATTGAAATGCTGCAAAGAGCATACAAACTAAAAAAGAACGATCCCTACATTATAGACTCGGTTGGATGGGGTTATTACTTAATTGGAGATTATATTAGAGCAGAAAAATATTTAGTTAAAGCTGTTCAGTTAATGCCTGATGATCCCATTGTAAACGATCATTATGCAGATATTCTTTGGAAACTAAATAGAAAATTACAGGCAAAATATTTTTGGGAAAATGTTTTAGAAATGGAAGATGCAGAAGAAGAAATGAAAAAAAATATAGTTGAAAAATTAATAAAAGGACTTGATGAAACTTAAAAATGTCATTAATAAAAATTAAATCAAATGCAAAAATTAATATATCTCTGGGGGTATTAGGAAAATTAAAATCTAAACTACACAGGATAGAAAGTCTTATTTCATTTATAGATTTAAATGACGACATAAAAATTAAACAAATACCAAAAAACAATCATAAGGTATTATTTTACGGAAAATTTTCCAAAGGCATTACAAAAACAAATACTATAACTTTATTGCTCAAGATTTTAGATAAGAAAAAATTACTCAAAAATAAAAAATATTTAATTAAAATTAAAAAAAAAATACCAGTAAAATCAGGAATGGGTGGAGGTTCGATGAATGCTGCTTCAATATTAAATTATTTTATAGTGTCAAAAATAGTTAAATTAAAAAAGTCACAAATTAATACAATTTTAAAAAAAATTGGATCTGATGCAATTTTTGGAATGGGTAAAAAAAATTTAATCTTAAAAGGTAATGGAAAACTATTAAGCTCAAAAATTAAATTAAATCTTCATATATTAATAATAAAACCAAATTTTGGTTGTTCCACAAGTGAGATTTATGATGGTATTAAAACATTTTCAAAACCCACTCTATTCAATAATAACAAAAGAACATTCTATATTAAGAACCTAATTAATTTAAAAAATGACCTAGAGAAATCTGCTTTTATCAAATATCCAAAATTATCTGAAATAAAAAAAAGCATGTTAGGCTTACCTAAAGTTTTATTTGTAAGGATGACAGGATCTGGATCAAGTATAATTGGTTATTTTAAATCAAAAAAAGCCTCTATTAATGCGGCTAAAATATTAAAAAAAAAATATAGAAACTATTGGTGTATTTTATCTAAAACTATATAAAGCTTTT
>CETM01084101.1_pt1 | contig 11379 bp, 3 predicted proteins | sample 361451 | NCBI WGS metagenome assembly CETM01 (sample SAMEA2622690, study PRJEB7988) | marine metagenome | isolation source: saline water (ENVO:00002010), including
CTATGAGTTCGTGAGGATCTAATTATGTGTGAACCAGTCAGCATAATCATGGGGGTCATGTCTGCTGGCCTCCAGATAATGCAGCAGCAAGCAGCAACTAGAGCACAGAACGCACAGATAGAATTTGAGAACCAAGTAGCAGAACAGGAATATCAATACAACACTCTGCAAGCACAATCAGCAAGAACTAACGAAGCACAACAAAAACAATTACAAGATGATGTTATAGCTCAGAACTTCTTCCTTGCTAACGAAGCATACGAAAGTGATATTGCTGCATTGAACTTACGACTTATGCAAGAGCAAGCAGCAGCAGGAGCAGAGAAAAGAAAGACTTCACTTGCTGCATTGCAAGCTAAAGGTGAAGTAGTAGCTGCTGGTCGAGTAGGAAATAGTATTCAAAATCTTATTGCTGATGTTCAACGACAACAAGCAGCATTTGATTATGCAACAGATAAAAACTTAGCCTTCACTGGTAAGCAATTAAAAGAACAAAAACGTGGAGCAGGAGTAGAAAGAGCTAGTCGAATTGCAAGTCAACAACCATACTTAGAACGAACGATATTAGATCCTATGAAACCTATAAAACGACAGAAAGTAAGTGGCCCAGGCTTTGCAGGAATATTAAGTGCTGGATTAAGTGGAGTCTCTACAGGATTTAGTACTTATAGCGGAATGAAAGAAGCAGGATTTATTAAATCAAAACCAAGAGTAGGAGCTTAAACGATGGGAAAGTTTACACAACAAGGTCTTCAATCCAGGCAAAAAGCTTACAGCGATGAAGCTACTGGATCTGTCGCTACTCCTCTTAAAGGGCTAGAGATCCAAGCACCTGGTCTTACTCCCCAAGCTGCACCTGTCGATTCTTTCGTAAGAACAGGTAGACCTAATGCACCTGGGGCTGTTCAGTTAGGTGAGCTTGCAAGGCTTCCTGAACCAGCAGAGATTACAAACCTAGAGAACTTATCTAGGTCGTTAGGTTCTTTAAATGCAAACTTACAAAACGCTGTTAATTCTTACCTTGGTTATCAGAAAGATGTCAACGAAGAACTAAAACTAGAAGCGAAATCTATTGTTGAGCAAACAGCTAAGACAGGTCGTAATCCAGAAGAAACCTTAGCTCAGATTGGTAAAGAGATGATTGTCATCTCAAGTAATCCTGAAAATGATATTAAAGAAAGAAGAGGTGCAGAGAAAGTATTATCTCAGTTACAAAATGATGGAAGATTAAAACGACATATTAATTCAGAACTTAAGAAGCAACAAGTAATCACTAATGCTTCTAATTTAAAGCAAACATTATCTGGCTTATATGTAAAGAATGAGGCAGGTGAAGATGTTCCTTTTAATTCAATATCATCTAGTGATCCAAGATACCTTGAAATAATAAAACCTCGTATCTATGGCGATATTGAATTAAGCCCTAAAGAATATAATGATGTTAGCGGTACAATTACAAACACTCTTGCTAACTACAAAGCAACACATGATAAGAGCCATAAAACATATTTAATCAATGAACTCAGGTTATCCCAAGCCACTCGTATTAAAGAGATTGGTAATACTTTAGGTACGAATGGAACATCTTCTGTCGTTGAAAGTGTTATTAACTTACAAACAGTATTAGATGAGACTCGTCTTAAGTTACCTGGTCTAAGTACAGAACAAAACAATAAAGTAAGTGCAACTTTAGTTAGTGATTTAGTTAGTGGATTTATGAGAAATAATAAAGGTGCTAATACAGATGCTTTAGAAGAAGTTCTTTCTAGTTTAATGATTGGGCCAGTAGAAGGTAGAACAAAACAAGTTGAAAACGCAGACGGTAGCGTGAGTACGATAATTAATGAGAAGCAAAGATGGATCAATCAGTTCGGTGGTGAGCCTTGGCTAGAAGAACAAATCATTACTGCTAAATATAATCTTGCAGAACTAGATAACAAAGAAGAAAAAGCTTATATTATTACTGAAAAGAACGAAGCTGACGATTCTTTAAGAGATGGAACCGATGAAGATCCTAGTGTCTTAACACTAATCCAAGAGAAAGATTTTGAAAGAGCAAGAACAAAGTTAGAAGAATTAAAAACAAATTACAGAACTAAAGCTATTGCTAACAATGTCGATTCTTCTGCTATTGCAGAGGTCTTAGATCATTACGATAGTGTCTTTAAAAAGTTTACTAAAGCAGATTCATTTGACATGAATAGTCGAATGACAGAAATCTCAAGACTATTACCAACTGCAGTTCTTAGTGTTTCAGATGCTGCAACAGCATTAGAGTTACTAAGTTCACTTGAAGATGAATATGGGTACGATAAAAATGTTGTTGATTTTGCATTTCAAACTAGAAAAGTTCTTGACTATTCAAAGCTGCCAGACATGAAACAACAGATGACAAGTTTAACTAATTTGTTAGGTGAAATAGAGAAAGATTGGAAAGATTATTCAGTACGACCTTCTTCTGCTGGTGGAGAAGATTCAACTATAGAATTATCCGAATGGGGTAACGCTAAAGCTAAAGGAATAGAAATAGGAACAGAAATTATTATTAGAAATTTAAAAAATAAAACACCAGGAAATATTGCAAAAGAACTTCAACAAGTAATTACTAGAAGAGGATTAGGTTTAGAAAAAGAATTTGAAAAGAAATGGTCAACAGACCAAGGGGTTGAATTTGAAGGGAGCTATGAAAGTTCTTTAGATGATGTATCAGATCAGTTCAAGTTAGACAAAGCAGACATTGGGCCTAATAAGCGACAAGAATTAATTAGATCAGTTCAAAGCTATAGACCTATGTTTGGCCCTGACACTATTAGAGACATGGCAACTCAAGCTTTTCAAGGGAAAATGGATAGGAGACTAAGACGAATCTTAATAGAATCAGGCATGAAGCCAGGTAACTTCTTTGTAGAACAAATGGAGAAGTTCAACGGTTATATCCAATTAACTAAGCAAGAGAGAGATAATCTTCTAAGATTGAACGAAGTACCGCTTTAAGAGGAAACAGGGATGGGGCAGACAATTATAGATGAAGAGACTAAGATCGAGTCTCAAACATGGTCGGCTCCTGCAAACTTTGAACTACCTACTAAGTTTGAAGATATTCTTACTGACGAATTAACAGACGAAAAAGATACTGAACTTATAAATAATCAGAAAGATACAAATCTAATTCAAGAAAAAGAACAACGTAATCCGTTAAAACCTATTGCCCACTGGGTAGGAAATGTTGCACATACAGCAGGACAACGAATGGTACAAGAGCCTTGGGATTATCTCTCAGGGGATCATTACTGGAATACAAGATTAAACCCTAACGACACTTTTCATAACAATCCATTTAATCTTTCAGGTAACAAAAATGATCCTTTCTCTGTAGAAAATGATCCTACATGGATAGAAACAGCTTCAGGGGATAAATATTCATTAACAACTGGTAAAAAATGGACTGATTCTTATTTTAAGAATTTAATAAATTTCGAGAAACTATCAGAAGAACAAAAGAATGAACTACTAAATGCTCCTGGTTCAAAGCTAATTCAACATCCAGGGCTAACAAAAGTTCAAAGCAAAGCTAACGAGATAACAGCATATAATCAAACAGTTTCACCTGAATTAAGGAAAGGCCCAACAGGAGATTTTGGTGTACCTGAGAATAGAAATTTACCTTTTATCAATAAAACTTGGGATAGAAAAGAAGATTTAGAAAACCTTGAAGGAGTAGCAGGTGATTTTATTGGCTTTGGTGTTCCTATTCTTTTAACTGTCGCTGCTCAAAGAAGAGTATCAGCAGGACTTTTACCAAAAGGCAGCACTTTAAGATCTATTTATGATGCTCCAGGTAAGCTTGCACAAGGACTAATAGATAAAGGAGGTTTGTCAACATTTGCTGGTAGAACTTTTAGAGGTACTTACGAAGCACAGGTTGCAAGTTCAATTATTACTAGAGCATTAGATTCAAAACCATCTGGCAACCCTAATGACAACAATAGAATAAGAAGAGAAAAGGCTCAGATTGAAGATTTATTATTTGGTGCTGCTTTTGGTACAGCAGGAGAATATTTAGGAGCAGCAAAGAATTTTATTAAAAATGCAAAGTTACCTTCAGTACCTTTTACTAAAGCAAATCTTGCTAATCGTTATAACCAACTTACTGAAGCTATCGCAGATACTATTGTTCATAGTCAAAACTTTGACTTAGCAGTTAAACAAGCAGAAGAGGCACAAAGATTAGCAGATAGTGGCCCAGTAAATGTTAAAGAAGTTGTTCCAACTGAAAGAGTTACAGGAAGTAAACCTGTAAGTGAAAAAGGCATCACAGTTAAAAAAATAGAACAGAAGGGAACACAAAAAGAATTAGATAATCAAGTTGTCGAAGCAAACAAACAAGTAGAAATAGCAGATTCTAAATTAGTTAAATCAACAGAACAATTAGCAGAGAAAGCAGAGAATACTAAAACTGACATTACAGCAAAACAAGACCTTGAAGAAGAAGTAAGAACAGCAGATCAAGATGTTAACTACAAAGTTAGTGATGTTTTGAGGTCTAAATTAAAAGGTGTTGCACAATCAGATGCAAAAACTTTAAGAATGTATGACGAGATATTCAAGAAAGAAGATGAATTATTTAAACCTACAGATTCAGGAGCAAAACAAACAAGAAAAGGTCGTAAGAAGATAGAACCTGGTACACCTCATCCAACAAGACCTAACATAGTTAGAAGCAGAGAAGGCAGATGGGTTACTAAGGCTTACTACGACAAAGTTAATAAAGCATTAGCAGGGGCAGAAGAAATTAAAAAAAGTGTTGAACAGAAAGCTGTTACCAAAAAAGATTCTGAACCTTTTGGCAAGATTAATGCTGATAAAAAGAAATTAGAATTTTTAAATAATGAAAGGAAAAAATTACAAGCAAAAGCAACTGATCTTTTATCAACTGAACGCACAACAAAACCAACTATTGAAGAAGCTAAAACACTTATTAAAGATATTGATAATTATTTAGATGAGTCTGACAAAGAAATATTTTCTTTAGTTGAAAATAGTCTTGATCGAAATAATTTAGAAATTGATTATAAGCGTATAGATAATTTTAGAAGACAAGTAAAAAACACATTAAAAGAATTAGAAAGCCGACTCACAAACGAAATAGGCACTAAACCTGAAACTGTCGAAAGCCCTTTAACAGAACGTCCTTTCTTTGATTTTGATATTAAAGGTGCGAAGACTAGCTACAGGCAGATGACTGTTGAATTTGAATCAGATATTGATAGAGCTATTTACATAGTTACTAAAAGACAAAAAGGAAGTGGCCCTGCAAAGTCAAGACCTTTATACATTGAACAATCCAATAAAGATGCAAGTAGAGCTAATCATAAGTATCTAGCTTTCTTATATGAAAATGGTCTTGATGATAAAGATATTCTCAAACATGCACCAAAAATATATAACAAGATGGCTGATAATTACAGTGCTAATAGTGTTTATGATTTAAAAGATACTGGTGCTTGGAAAGATGGTAGCGACTTTGATTTTGAAATAGATGAATCAGAATTTTACAATCCAGAAAGAAAACTAGGCGACATAATTAAAGATATAGATGATAAGTTAACTGATGAATATAAGGCTAGAACAAGTCCTAAAGATCCAGGTGATGCGTTTGATCCTAACAACTTTATTGATGATGAAATAATCTTTGAAGCACCTAAATTACCAATACTACCGAAGAAAGGAATTAAAGGAAAAGCTTATGAGCCAATATTAAAATCAAGAACAAATGCAATCCTTAATAGAGCTTTAGAAGAAGGTATATCCCCTGCTGGTTGGAACAAGATATTAGATGATATGCAGAGAATCTCTGGACTATCAGATACTAATTTCAAAATAATGCCAAAGGCATCAAGAGGGCCAATATCAGCAAGGGCAGCAGCAAATTATGGAATAGAACCAGGCACTATTGTTACAAAAAGAGGTGGCTATGACCCAAGGAAAGATCTAATAATAATGTCGATGATGGTTGATGGAGAATATTTAGAATTTAGTAGGGGCTTACAAACTGCATGGCATGAATCTTTCCACAGATTGCAACACAGATTTCTTTCAAAAGCAGAGAAAGAAATGCTTAAAAAGGCTGCACCAAAGTTAAGAGAAATAGTTAAAGATGGTTTCCCTGAAGTAAGTGACGATTTTATTAAAAAATTAAAAGATCACGAATTACAAGCTTGGGCTTTTGGTGCTTGGTCAAATAAAAATATTAGATCTAAATACGGAAGAAATACAACATGGTCACAACCATTTAAGAAAATAAGAGAAATATTAGAGTCTGTTATTGCAGTAGTTAGGTCAGAACATAAGACATGGGATAGTTTATTTGAAGGGGCAAGGAAAGGTGAAATAGCACAACGACAAGCATTAGAAGTTCAAGCTAATGCAAGAAGAATGTCATACGAAATAGATCCTGATGAGTTAGTAAGTGGAATGGGTAAGTATCAAGAAGGTATTGAAAATGGCGATATAACTTTAGACACTGCAATGGAATCTGAAACTAGAAGATTAATTAGTCGTAGCGGTCAAACTGACTTTGTAAGTAGAGATAACACAGCTTTAATTGCAATGAACGCAACAATGGAAGATGCAATAAGAGGAGCGTTTGGAAGCAGAGAAGAAGTAACAAATATGCCAGCTTATCAACTTAGAGAAGTATGGAATAAAGCATCAAAACAAGTAGAAGCAGATGGCTTTGACCCTGCTAAAACTATCGAACTATATGAACACGCAAGGAAAGGTGACATTCAATCAATGGATGATATTTTTGCTGCTGCTGGAATCCTCTACCACAGAGATTTAAACCTTAAATTAATGACAGAAGCTGCTGTTGGCTTCAACGGAGCAGATACAGATAAAGGTGCTGCATTGTTTGGTAAGAAATTACTTGCAAGAATGGAAGATCAAATAAAGTTAGATATTGCTTGGACATCTGTTACAAGAAAAACAGGACAGATCTTACGTTTAGCTGCTACACCACATGAAGAAGTCTTAGCATCTTCATTAGCTTCTGGTGTCGAATTAAAAATGACTACCAGCAAGGAAGCTGCTACAGCAGCAACCTCTGGAGGATTTGTACCACAACAAGGATTAATAGGTGAAGGTGTTTACTTCTCTACCAGTTCAACTCCTGGGCCTATAGGTAGTGTTGAACTTTATGGAACTACACCTGAAGATATTTTAATTCTTGATCTTGTCTCTACAAACAAAAGGATTACAGACCTGATTAATGAATTAGGACTAGGTGTAACTAAGAAAACAAAAGACGGTATTCAACTTACACCTCAACAACAAGAAGGAATCAAAGGATGGGCAGCAGAACAAGGATACGGTGGTATTAGATATGGAACAGACTTCACTCTAAATCCAAAGACAGGAGATCAAGTTGTCGTCTTTGATGTGAATACTGCTAATAGAATGATTGATTCAGATGCAGCAGTTCCACCACCTAAGAAAGAAGCACCTTCTATAAGAACTCTTTTACAAACAGCCTTGCAAAAGACAGAAGAAGTTCTAGGTAAGAAATTACCAAGGAAAGTTAGAAAGTCTATTGAGTCAGGAAACCTAACACCAGAAGCAAAGAAAATACTAGATACACTTGCTGCTATTACTTACTCAATAAAAGATCATGCTGGTGCAAAAAGAGCAATGTCAGATCTTATTGAAAGAGTTCCAGATGGTCAGTTAAACAGTTCAACGATTGCAAATATATATAGAAACTCTCTTTTCCTTAGAATGAGAACATGGATGAAAGTGTTATTTGGTAGTGGATATAGAGCAGTAGCACTTCCTATTACTCAAATAGTAGGAGAATTTAGCGATCAAGTGAGTGTCAAAAATGTTTACGGAAAAACAGAAGGATTAATAGGAAATGTGAAAGATGCTTTCATGTCACCTGCAATGAGTCCTGAACAGCTAAAACTTTCACAAAGAAGGCAACATTTGAACCTAATGATATATCCCCAATACATGAGAAATATTCCTTATGCACTAAGGATGATGGTTGCTGCAATGAAACATAATGAGGTATTCGTAAACCTTGGAAGAAGAAAATACGAAAACTTAAGTACAAGAAGTTTTAAAGAAAGACAAGATCAGTTGGAGTTTGACTTTGAAGCAAAAACAAGATTGACAGAGCAGCCACCTGAAGGACATTTCATGTTAGATGAAAATGCTAATCCTGTTGCTCAAGGAATTTGGCAGATTGCATCAACACTTTCTGGCAGAGCATTAGGAGGATTTGACACCTTTATGGCTGGTGTTACTGGCCCTTCAACAGAATGGGCAAGAATAATGGAAATGGAATTATTTAATGCAGATGTAAAAGGCTTTGAACCTGGTTCTTCTAAAGCATGGGATTGGGCTGCTAATAGAACAGATGAAATATTGAAATCGCACTTCCAAGATGTTGATCTTGCTAATGGCGACATTATTAAAAATGGTCGTTTAACAGGAAGACATGCAAAGAAAGCAATGGATTGGGTTAACTTCACTGATTCAGTAAAAGTAAAACAAGAAGAAATGAGTTACGAATACGCAGTCAGACAAGCAAGAGAAGAAGGTATAACTTCTCCTTTAAAAATAGTAGAAAGAGCAGACTTCTTAATGAAAGAAGAATTAGATCAAGGCGATCAATTTAGACAAGCAATGCAAGGAGCAATTAATGTTCTTCCAGATGCAATAAGCAAAGCTCATGGAAGCAAAAATCCCTGGATTGCTAACACCGTAGGTATTGCAATTCCTATAATGAGGACTCCTGCAAACCTAACAAAATCAGTTATAAGAACAATACCTTTCGCTAACAAGGCAGTTGATAGTTTCTGGAGAGATATACACAGTGAAGATCCATTTACAAAATCAAGAGCATTAGGAGAGGCAGGAGTTGCTTATATGACTCTTGCTTTTGGAGTAATGATTGTAAATAGTGGATATGTCGAAGTAACAGGGCCACCTCCTTTAAGTACAGCAAGAAGAAAAGAATTAGCAGATAAAGGATGGCAAGCGTGGAGTGTTCGTTTTAAAAATCCTTGGGCTGGTGATACAGAAGACGCATGGAGTCCTTACTATTCCATAGAAATGTTCGATCAACTTGCAACTGTTTTAGGTGCAGTTGGTGCTTACACAGAAAACTACAAAGGATTAAGAGAAGAAGATAGAGAATCTTTATTTGGGGCTGGAATGATTGCTCTTCGACAGACAGCACAAGAAATAGGAATTGGTCAATTAATTAAAGGGCCAACAAAAAGTCTTACTGATCTGATGGATTTAATTTCAGAACTAGGCAGTACAGAAAGAACAAAAGCAGGTAGCAGGAGTCCTTGGGAATATTATTTAACTCAAAAATTAGCAGGTTTTTGGCCTGCTTTTATGGATGAATCTCGTAATGCAGTTGATCCTTATGTGAAACGTATTAACCCAAGTAAACTTCCTATTGGTTTGAATATTGTTGAGAATGTTGCTAAGACGATTGCAGCCAAGTCAGCAGGACTTTCTGATTTAATTCCTAATCGTTTGCATCCTGTTACGGGTGATCCAATCGTTAGTTACCAGACCCCTGGTAATCAAGGAATAGATAAAGATATGCCTTGGTTAAAGATGCTTAATGCAAATCAACCTTGGGGTGTAACAAAAACAAGATCACTTTCAACTGATCCAGTAGACGAAGAAATGCTACGAGTAAAAGGAAGAGGGGGTACTTTCCAGATCTGGAGCAGAAGAGCTTTTGGTTTACCAGATAGAGTATTAGATCAAAATGAATTAAATAGACTAATAGAAATTGGTACGAAAGAAATCAGGATAGATGGACTAACCTTGCACCAAGCATTGAAAGCTAAAGTCAATTCCCCCGTATATCAATCGTTACCTTACGAATCAGTCTCATCTTCAATATCAACATCAAGAGGTCTTTCTTTAATGAAAACTATTAGACCTTATATAGACAAAGCTAAAGACGCTTTTGAGATTGAATATGACACAGGCGTAGGTTCACTTGGATGGGAGATAAAAAACTTCAAAGCTGAGCAAGCCACAAGAAAATATAATGCAGAAAGAACAGAGGCTATAATCCAAAATAGGAACACTACGTCAGAATTTAACCAGAAGGTTAACTACTAAGCCATGAGTTACACAGCATCGTACATAGTCAATTCTTCGTCAGCACAGGGTACTACTGACTTTCAGTTCACCTTCCCTTACATCAAAGAATCACATATTGAGGTCTACCTTAATTACAACAAGATCGAGCAAGGTTCAGGACCAACACAGTATCAAGTAATAACCAACGTATCTCCTAAGCTTGTACGACTTAATACAGGTATAGCATCAGCAAACTTAAGAGTAGAAATCAGAAGAAATTCCTCTCTAATTACTCCTCTTGTTGATTACGCAGATGGTTCTACCCTTACCGCTAACGACTTAGATACAAGTGCGTTACAGAGTCTATATATAGACCAAGAGCTAAAAGATACCCAAGCCAAAACAGTCAGTGTTGATGAAGCTACTGGTCTTCCTTCGATGGGAGAATCAGGCACAAATCTTAGATTAACTAAAGTTGCTGACCCAACAGCAGCACAGGATGCAGCAACTAAGAACTATGTCGACACAAAGCAATTCACTTCTAGTCAGATTCAAGACGGAACACTTGTAAATGCAGATGTAAATGCAAGTGCAGCAATAGCCGGAACAAAGATAAGTCCTAATTTTGGTTCTCAGAATATAGTTACGTCAGGAACAGTTGATGGTAGAGATGTATCTAACGATGGAATTAAACTAGATAGCATTGAAACTGGTGCTACAGCAGATCAAACAAACGCAGAGATAAGAGCAGCAGTAGAAGCAGCTAGCGATTCAAATGTATTTACTGACGCTGACCATTCAAAGCTAAATGCTATAGAAGCGAATGCAACTGCTGATCAAACAAATGCTGAGATAAGAGCAGCCGTAGAAGCTGCTTCTGATAGTAATGTATTTACAGATGCTGATCACAGCAAACTAAACGCTATAGAGGCTAATGCTACAGCAGATCAAACTAATGCAGAGATAAGAGCAGCAGTCGAAGCAGCAACAGATTCAAATGTCTTTACGGATGCTGACCACTCTAAGCTAAATGCAATAGAAGCTTCTGCTACAGCAGATCAGACAGCTAGTGAAATTAAGACATTACTACAATCCGATAAACTAACCAGTTCTGAAATAGCAACAGGTGCATTAGACGGAAGATATTACACAGAAACAGAGTCAGATGCTAGATACTTCAACGTCAGTACTGGTGACACTATTAAAGATGGTGATGCCTTCCCAGACAATGACACAACAATAGCTACAACTGCTGCTATCAAT
>CETM01143940.1_pt1 | contig 11357 bp, 12 predicted proteins | sample 361451 | NCBI WGS metagenome assembly CETM01 (sample SAMEA2622690, study PRJEB7988) | marine metagenome | isolation source: saline water (ENVO:00002010), including
GCTTATCTCAGCTAAAGAATTTTGAGAAAATGAAATGATAAGAAGAATTAGAATGTGCGTGATTAATTTCCTTTTAATTATCATTGCATCGAAGGTGGTAATTTAGGATCCACAAACAAAGAGAAGAAATCTCCATGCTCAACGGCGTTTTCTTGTAATTCTTTTCTTCGGTTAAAAGCATTATCAACAGACTCGTTAAGATAATTCTGAGCTTCTTGTCTAGCGAACTCTAAATCTAATTGATCTTCAAAATATCGACTAAATGACATCCACATCATACATCGGTAAATTTCTCCAGGTTCAAGACCTAAGTCTAATAGATATTCCATCAAGCTGTGGGTGGTCAACATTATTCTCTGAATGTCGTTTTCAATTTCGGATTCGTCAGGGAAAGATATTTTTAGTTCTGTTTCTTCTTTCAGGTCTTTTATTTCCACCAGGCTATATTACTCCTGGTATACGACAAAATACGTCGCACTAATGAAGCTCGGAATATTTTGTTTTACCAAAATGAGTCGAATGAAAGTCTTGTATATCTGGATCAACCTTTGCATCTGAAACTTTTAACTCCCTTAAAAGCATTAAAGAGTTTAAAGTCTTACATCGACTAAGTGCTACATAAGCTTGACCCGTAGCAAAGGCACCATCACCTAAATCAATTGAACAGCTTTCTAAAGTCAAACCTTGAGCTTTGTGAATGGTTACGGCCCAACCTAACTTAATTGGGAATTGTTTAAACGAAGAAACCACTTCTTCATAAACTTCATCTAAATCGTCGTCATAAGTGTACTTAACCTTCTTCCATTCTTCCCTTTCCACTTTATGCGTCCTGCCATCAATTTTTATCTTAATGCACTTTTTTTTCTTATCTAGACATTCAGTTATCGTTCCTACTGAGCCATTGACCCACCTGCCCTCGCTATCATTCTTAATGAACATTACTTTAGCGTCTTTCTTTATCTTTAGCTCTCTAGGTGCAGGAAGATCATTTTCTTTTAGGTCTCCAAACTCTTTTGAAGCGATTACCTCTTCAGGGTTGTCATTGTGTGAAAGTTTATGAAGATTGATATCTTCTGCTCTATTCTTTCTAGAAGTTAGAGTCATGAAAGGTTCAGTCTCTAACGTTGGGTCGTAACAACGTTTATTAATTGTATCTATCGTTTTATCCAAATTTACTCCTAACCTCACATTATTTAGAAGGTCATAAAAGTCTTTATCTTCTTCTTGCCTAAAGGACTTAGTCAATTCGAAGAAGATAGGGTCTTTGAATTCTTTAAAGCTATGAGCATCAAAAAAATAAACTGAATCATATTTTGAATAAATAGTATTCTCTTCATGATCTTTAACTACTGGCGGAAGCTGAAAAAGATCTCCACAAGCAAGAACACTAACACCTCCAAACGGGTCGGTATTATTTCTGTGAATCTGTAAAGTTTGTGATATCGCATCAAGCATTGGCGCTCTAACCATTGATATTTCATCAATAATAAGAAGTTCTAAATTTTTTAGGAGTTTAGCGAATCTAGGATCTTTCGACTTAGTGATCTCAGGAATCGTATCGAAACCAATCCTAAAAGCTGAATTAATAGTACTTCCTCCAATATTCAAAGCCGCTATTCCCGTCGGAGCTACTACAATTTTTTTTAGATCTAACTGGTTTCTTACATGCTCTAACATTGTAGATTTACCCGTTCCAGCCGCACCTGTTAAAAATATAAACTTTTGATCCTCATTTTCCAGCAATTCAAGAATAGCTTCTTTAATGCCATCAAAAGATTCTATTTTCGAAGAATTTAAACTCACTGATATTTTTAAAAATGTTTAAAGGAATTTAGGTAAGAGTTCGTCCTTGCTCCTCTTAATAGATGCGTCGCATTCTGCTTTAAATTCTCCAGTTACAGGATTGAAATCTTTAATTCTCCACCAATATTCTAACATCGGCATTTGTTTTTTTATTGAATGTGGCTTGATGGATTCATCTACAACATAAACCCTAATAGCACTGAAATAACCTTCGTGAAGGTCAATGGCATTTTGAATATGTAATTTTCTCTGAGTGTTTCCTGCATGAGATTGCCACCAGATATGATCCTCTTCAAAACAGGAATAAGTTAATTTCCTTTCTTCTAGATTAGTATTTATGAGGTGATTCCATAAAGTTATCACGCTTATAGAATTTTCAGCGATAGCGCTCCAAGTCATCTGAGCATGCCACTTTTCTGCACCAAATGCTCTAAATGCCTCTTCCAATGTCCAATTTTTCATTACTACGAGTTAAATACTGCTTTAAAATTTCTGAATTTCTTTTTTGAAGTCATTTTAGTATCTTTTAACTGCTTCTCTGAGCCCTGAATAACTAAGTTTTTTGTTATTTTCATCCAACAATTTGAAAGCTCTCTCTTTAATATATCAATTTGTTCTTTATCCATATTGATTTAAAGCTTAGTTCACAAGTAAAAAATCTTTCTTGAAAGGTGCAACCTTAATTTTTACAGTTTCCCACTCTCCTTGTCCAAGGTTTTTTGGTATATGCGAGAGTAGATTGGCTTTATCTACAATTGCAAGTAAAGGGGAATTGATTTTCTTCACATCCCAGATATGAAATATATAGTTACTTATTTCATTGGCCTTTTTCCACTCATTTCGGGTTAAGTAAATTGAAGCTTCTGGGTTATCTACACCTCTTTCTGTAGTCTTAACTTCGATGCATAGTCTTTCTTCACTAGCGTCTTTCCAAGACAAGATGTCGTAACCTGCTCCAGTATTTTCAATATAAGTTTTTTCTATCTCTTTCGGCGCATGTCTCATTTCTTCGTAACAGAAAGATAGCTGTTCCCCTTTTCTTCCTATTTCTTGTAACCTTTCATCACTTATGTCTCTTGAAAAACCAGATAACCTTGTCCACCATTTTTCAGCATTATCATCCGAAAATTCTCCAATAAGCTTTGACTCCCTTAAACAGGATAAAATATTTTCATACTCTGTGCCTCCTTCTCTTAAAGTATCTGTAATCACTTGCCTCCCTAGATAAGCTCTTCTTAGCCAAGGATACTTATCCTTATTTTTTTTTAAGTGAAGAATTAGAAATAATTGCTTTAGGTTAAATTTATCAGGATTAATAGAAACTAAATCTTTTTGTTCAATTATTTGATTATTCTTGATGATGACCTCTATGCTGAATAGAAAAGACAAAATATCATTTGCAGATGATTGCTGAAACGAAAAATCTTTTTCTCCGACTACTTCAACGTCATTTATTCTTTCAAAAAATTCACAAGCATTATTTAGAAATGGTGTATCTAGATTAGGCATTGGTTATAAACTCATAAGCAGACCTTAAATCATCATTCTCCCAGTCATTAGACTCTTCTACATCAAGGCTCTGAAAGTTCGACAGGATAGAAGGATCATTCAAGAATCTAGACATATTGGCTAATTTCAATTCAAGTCTATGATGTACATCTACATCTACAGAAGATTTAAGCTGATAAATGTCAATTTCTACATCTCGGTTAATATCAGAACCTATACGATGTATTCTGTCTTTGGATTGGAGGTAATGGGCTAGATTATAGGTTCTATCAAGATATAGAGCTTTGTGGCATGCCTTATGTAAACTTATTCCTTCGCCAGCTGCCATAGGGTTTGCTAAAAAGACTCTACAGTATTCATTATTTTTGAATTGGTTTATTGCATATTCCCTGGTTTCTATATCTTCTGCATCTCCTGATGGTATTCCGCCATACACAGAAACTGCATTTAGATGAGATAAATTTGTTTGGAGAAAACGAAGGTTTTTAGGGAAACTGGACCAAACTATTATCTTTTGATTTTGAGCAAGTAAATTTACATCACTTATTAATTGATTCATTTTAGATCCAATTCCTTCATCAAGAAGTTTATCTGCAAGTTTTTGATCTAATTTAGATATGTAGTCAATTTGAAGTAATGGGTTTGAACAAATTTGCAGCATTCTCATAACTGCCCTTTTAAAAGCTTTTATATCCTCAAGCTTCTTGAAATTGAACTTTTCTTCCTTTAGACGATTCTTAATTATATCGTAGACCTCTCTGTGACCATCAGACATTTCTATTTCTTTTATTTTTTCTACTAAAGGGGGTAACGTAGTAGACTTCTTATTCATATCATTTTTTGTTGTCCTTACGTAGATAGGTTGAAATTTACTAACAATAGTTTCTTCTGAGATAAGACGTTCTTCAGGGTACAAAAAGCTGAACTGCGGTAATAAATCTTTTGGGCCTTGAGGCATAGGTGTGCCAGTAAGGATTATCTTGTTTTTTACTAGAGGGGATATGTAACTCAAAATCTTCGAAGTTTCCTCTCCTTTCATTTTGTGACTTTCATCAAGTACTACAAAATAGTTACGGTCTTTATTTAGCAGCTCCTCAGCTATAACCTTTAAAAATTCTAAATTAGTTCTTAGGTACTCATAGTTCGTAATAAAAAATTTGTCTTCTTTATTAAGTAATTTGTTTATATCAGTTATATCGCCTCTTAGCCTAACAACTTCCTTTCCTTCTATACATTCTGGGACATCCTCTTCCCAAGCCGTAAAGGCATTAATTGGGGAAATAATTAACAATCTGTCATTATCAGATGTCTTTTTTAAAGAGAAAAAAGCTAGAGCTTCGGTTGTTTTTCCAGAACCAGGTACTGAGAAATTAGCTATAGAGGAAAGGTTAGAGACTTTTACAAGGTTCCTTAACTGAAACCATTTCAGTTCTCTTTTGAAACCTTTAACTTTTAATTCGTTAGTAATACTTCCTTCATCTTTTACAACTTGCTGACCTATTTCATCCTTATATTTAGGGATGTTGCGAATTGCTTTTTTTACGTCTTCAGAAATAAAAGTTTCTTGCCTTAGGGTTGGGTTTGTAGACAAAAAACTACTAAAGTTTCTTCTAGAAGATATAAATTTTCCTAAAGGTATAGAAATTTGATTTCTAAAGATTTGAACATCAGAAAATTCTGTACTTAAAAAAAGTGAGAAAGCAGCTTGGTCTTCTAAATTGGACCAATCTATTATTACTTCTGTCTCTTCACCATTAAGATTAACTTTTATCTGAGACATATTTTTCCACTAGTATTAGAGAATCTTTTATTTCTTTTAGCTTTATCTCTAAACCTTCAATTTCAAGATCATCATCAGAAAGAGTGGTGGTGGAAGCCAGCATAGATTTTGCAGCAGCATTGATATGTTTTTTTAATGCTTTTTTATTTCCAGCATCTTCTATCTCACCTTTAAGGATGCTTATTTTTTTTAAAAGCTCATCTGCTCCCTTGTCAATCTCATCTTGAGTAGAAAAAATATCTTCAAAATTATCTTCATCGAAAATTGTTTCTACCTCATCATCATCAAAATCATCTTCTATCTCTTTTTCACCAAAAATTTCTTTTAAAAATATATCTACTTTATTTATATGTGTAATTGTATCTTTGACATGATCATATTTTCTTCCTGGTATAACGTCAGAGCTAGCTGCATCAATCATCAAAACTGCTGAAGAGAGGCTATTAGCCTTAACTGGATCTTTTTCTTTTATGCAAGCGGACGCTAAATCTTCATAAATTTGTGCTGACTTCTCTAATTCTTTCCAATTGCCAGGAAAGCCTCTTAAAGTTAGAGCATTTTTTCCTAGTTCATACATTTTAGCCAGTACCTGAACTTCTCTATCTGACTTTTTTCTCTTCTTTTTCTTTATTTCAGAAATCGACAGGCCGTCCATTTGAAGCTCATTAATAGATGCTCCTATAGAAAATTTATCAAAATCAATCTTTCCGGAAGGAACTTCATCTTCTTCGGCCTCCAACTCAATTTCTTTGTTTTTAAGTTCTTCATCTTCTAAAACAACACATTTTATAACTTCGTACCCCAATCTTCTCATCAAAGAAGTTCTAGTATTTCCATTTACAATTCTTCCATTAGGAAAAATTAGGATAGCTTCATCTTGGCCACCCTTTGATTCATAGGCCTCTTCCAGTTCTTGTAGGTTCTGATTTAATAAAATTTCTTGTTCGGCTTTTTGCACCTCATCATTAGATTCACGTTCTATATTAAAGAAATCGGGAGCAAGATCATTATCATAAATGTACTGTTCATGATAATTTTTAGTCCTGGTATTAGTTAATCTTAATACCAAGTATTTGGGATTTATTTTTATAACTTTGCATTCATATGTTTTTTTATTATGAATAAAGTCTTCCGTATTTGAAGATTCACTTACAAGTCTAGAAATTTCTAATTTTCTTTCGTCTTCTGGGGGTACGCTAATACTTCTACTCATTATGTCATCCTGTTATATCTATTGAAATAAAGCCGATAGGTACAGTTATTATATTATTGAATAACTGAAGTTCTGATTGAGCTCTTTCTATGGAAATAATATTACCTGAGAAATGGTTATAAATGAAATTAGCTGTAAAGCAGATATAAATCGCTTCTTTAATTTTTTTAGACCTATATAAATATTCTAATTTCATAATATCAGCATAAAATCGAGCAGCATTACCTAATTGAACTTGAATTGCTAAGTCTTTTTTTATGCCATCAATGCTTAGGCGGTGGTCTTTATGAATATTGTAGTTAGTAATATATCCTTCTGAGTTTATTAAATCTGTAAATTCTCTTTTTATTTCTCCCATAGGTTTGGAGTAGCTAGCTTCTATCAAGGACGAAGATTTCTGAATTTTTATTAACTCAGATTGTATTTCTTGAGATAGAGAATTATTCTTATGAATTAAAGGTACAAGTTTACTCACGTTTATTTTTTTGGGTCAAAGATAGGCTTATCATGAGGCCTTATATCTAATTCATTTCTCTTTAATTTGCTAATTCTTTCTTCAGCTATCTTTATATATTTTTTTTCTAACTCTATGCCTTCAAACCTTCTACCCAACCTGAGAGCAGAAACTGCAGCACTCGCAACTCCCATGAATGGATCAAACACTAAATCTCCTGTATTTGTCAGGGCTAATACTAATCTGTCAATCAATCCAACAGGAAATTGACACGGGTGAGATGTTTTTTCTACGTGATTATTCTTTACATTCGGTATGTTGTCCCATATGTCAGAAGGATTTTTTCCTAGAGGGTTGCTTGAGATTTGGCCCTTCTTTGGTCCAGTATAGTGTTTTTTATTTGGGTACTTATTTGGCACACGGACAGCATCAAGATTGAAAGTGTATTCATCTGATTTTGTATACCACATAACAACTTCATATCTTCCACTGAATCTCTTTTTAGCGTGTGTTCCATGCCCGTAAGACCAGATTATCCTATTCCTAAGTTTTAATTTATGTTTACTAAATATTGAATGGAGAGCTATGTCTAAAGGAAAAATCTGTCCTTGGCCAGGTATGTAGTTGCCCACTTGCCAACAAACGCTGCCGGAATTCTTCAACCTGGGTATGATCGTATCTATAATACCCTCCTGCCAGTCTATATAAGCCTGAAAGTCTTTTTTAGTTTCGTATTCTTTTCCAATATTGTAAGGAGGGGAAGTTACAACTAAATCCATATAAGGGTCTTTAGCCAATGAAGGGATAATTTTTTGGCTATCACCAAGATGGAATTGAAAATCTTCATCTTGAAATAAGGGTATAAGAGGATCTTGCTTCATTTTTATAAAATTTATCTTTATTCGTCCATGAACAACCTAATGTGCCTATAAAGTATTTCTCGTGAAATCCCTAACATGGTAGCTATGTCTTCTAAAGAGGTTCCTCTTTCTTTTTCTCTCTTAATTACCGAATTGCGATAGTACCTAGTCTCGAGGTCTAAATCTTGCCTTATCACACTGCCAGGTACTCTTATTCCTCTAGATTTCATTAAGGCTATATTAGCACTAATTGCAGCAGGGCTTACACCTGCAGCTTTAGCAACCTGTCTTATAGTTGCGCCCTCATCCCTCATGGAAATTATAAGATTGAACCTTTCTGTTTCATCGTAGTCACCTACCCTTCTTCTTTTCTTTCTAACTAATACCTCGCTTATATGATCTTCTTTAATTAAAAATTCTAAAATTTCCTTAACTTCATCGGGTTTTAAACCAGTAGTTTTTGCAATAGAAGTATCTGGTTCTCGCTGCTTGTAAAGGTCCATAATCTCATCTTTGTAATGAAGTAGATTCTCTTTCAATCTAGATTTAATTTTTTTTTCAGAACGTATTGTGCTGTTCTCTTTAGTAGAAACTATTTCATAACCATTCCTTTTAGCTTTTACAAGGTTTTGCCGAACAGCCTCTCTTGTGATGTTAAGATGCTGTCCTATCTCGCTCAGGGTTAAGCCTTGATTGTATTTAGATACATAAACTTCAAATTTTTTATCCAATCTTTTATTTAATATGGACTTTAACTCTTCTTCTGTTTGGCAATTTTGGAGAGATTGTAAAAGCTTCCTTAACTCATCCAGACAAAGTTTTCCGAAATTCGGTAATTGCAACAGCCTAGAGGAGCTCCATTGGGATAAGTCGCCTATGACTTCTAGGCCAGCATGTTGCAGCGCATTTAAGGTTCTAGTTTTCAATGGAAATTTCGATAGTTCTTTGTCTGCAAAAAATTGATTTTTTATAGACAGGCTTAATTCCTGAAAGCTGTCTTTCTGTATATCCTTTTCCAAGTCATTTTCTAACAAACTATTCCTAAGTTTAAGCTTAGTTTTTAAACGTTTTGACCTAACTGTGTTTCTATAATTAAGTTCATTAAGCACTTCTACCTCGAATTCTTTTGAATCGGACTTCTTCTCTAAATCTTCTATATGTAAATTTTTAAATGGTCTTTTTTTAGAGGTTTTAATAATCTTCTTCACAGGAGTAATCTTTTGAGAGTATTGATGTCTGTTTAGATCAAATCTACATACATAAAAACCTCTTTTTCCTTTAACTCTTTCGTAAGAAGTGATGAAGTAGAGCCCATCATACCTGTAGCCTGATTTGGGACCGTGTTGAACTTGGAAACCTCTGGTTACTCTAACCGGATAACCATTATCACAACTTATTTTTAAAGCTAGATTGCCTCGTCTAAAGACTTGATCAGCAACTTGCTTTCCACCTGGTGCGTCTTGACCTCCTTGGCCTGTGTATTTGATATAGTCTAAATCATCGATATCGTCCTCATAACCCCCTGAAAGAACAATTGAACAAGCACCTTCATTTTCTCTTCCCCATATTCCACCCATGGTTGGTCCGTGAATTCCTGCTTTATTTAATTCTTTCCTAGAATCGAATATATCACCAGGCTCTACATTCTCTATCTCGCCAAATATAAGCCTATTCTTTGTCATAAATTTCTTTAGCTAATTCTGGATTTTTTTTTTAATTTTATGTCTTAATTTGAATGCAATAGTTTGAATCTTCTATTTTTAAAAGAAAAAAGTTCAATCTCAGTTCCAGCCTCACCCTTATCTGTAGGCTCTAAATTATTCCTCCAATTTAAAAGTATTCCCTCTTTAATATCTTTTAGCTCTTTTGAATCGTTTCTAGGTAATGAAAGAAGATAATTCTTCAACTGCAGATGGGCGTCGTTATTAATTTTACTTGTAGATTTTGTTTCAATAACTATTGGAGATTTTAATTCCCACTTCTTATGTTTTTGTGCTGGCAGAAGAAAATCTAATCTTAGAAGCCCCAAACTCTCCTTTTTATAAAAAATTTCAATGTGAGTTTCTCTTAAATAGTTAACTTTAGCTCCTCTAAAAGCTATAGCTAATCCTTGTTGAAGCGTGTCTTCTTTAAAACCTGACCCTAACTCCCGGTAGACTTCTTCTGCCAAGACAAGAATATGGTTGGTGCATTTTATTAATTCTTTCTTGTTATTCATTTTTATCTTTATTGTAAATTTTTTCTGCTAATTCTGGATTTTTTATTAACCAGCTTTCTATGTCAGCCTCTGTTAAGTCTCTAGATCTATTAACTTTAGCAAAGTTATCAGCTGTCAAAGCTTCTTCTAAATCTTCAGTGTCTGTAAGCTTGCTAAGATCTTCAACTATTTGAGAAGTTTGGGTTAAATTATCAAAACTTTTCCTAAAACTATCACCAGCTCTTGTATGGTATTGGGAGCCTTTAACTAAGTGAGTGGCTGTATTCTGAAGATTCTTTGCAAAATCTTTAATATTAGAAATAAGTGCTGTTTGATCATCAAATATATTTCTCTCCCTCCACAAAAGTCCAACCATTCCTAAAAAACCACCTAATGTTGCAGGCGAAGCAAAAACTATGGGGGAACCTCTCTTTCCAGTTGTATTCTTATAACCTTTAGAGGCTTCTAAAAGGACTTCTTTATCCACTCTGTCCATAAAATCTATCAGAATTGCATCTATTGGAATAAACATAACAACCATGCCAGCCTGAGGAACTTCTATCTCATCGTACTTTCTATGACTTAATTCTCTTGCCGTTTTGATGATATTATCTACATTTTCTTTTAAAAGATTTTCCTTTGCCTCAACATCAGCTTCCTCAAATTTTTGTATCCAGCTTTGTAATATTGCTTTTGCATCTATAAAGATTTTGCCATTTCCTGGTAAATCTATTTCTGCATCCGGTCTTCCTTCTTGATGTCCTTTTTCAGTTCGATAGTGGTCAGGAGATAAATTACTTTTTTCTAAAAATAATTCTAATTGCCAATTTCCAAACTGTCCTGCTGAAGTAGGATTATTCAACTTTTCTTGGACTTCCAGAACATTACTTGCCATGCTCCTTATGAGGTCATTAGCTTCTTTATTTCTACTTTCTAAATTTTGATCTATTTTACCTTGTAGCTTAGAAAGCCCACTTATTCCTTGCGTCAACGAAAGATCAACCTTGGTCTGAAGATCATCCTGTTTAGATTTAAGATCATCTTTCAATGCCTCTTGGCTTCTAATCAGATCCTCTTTAGAGCTTTCTCTTTCCTTCCAATAAAAAACCCCAAAAATTCCGATTATTAATAAAGTTAATATATCTAAAATCATTTCATCACCTTTATAAGCTTTTTCCAGCTATTAATTTTATTATTTTTAAAATTTGCTCCAAACCTATCTCTCAATATAGCTAGCTGCGTTGAATTAAATTCTTTTTTTAAAAGATATCTCAATAACAAAGAAGGTTTAGGTAAATCAATTTCCGGCACGGCTTGAAGAGGCACGTCTGTCCCATTGAGAACAACTTTGAGTTTTTCTATAGGATTTAATTTATTGAACATAAATAAGAATTTAGTTCGTTTAATATCATTATCAATTTTATTTAGTTTCTTTAAATTTTTTTTAATTTCTCTCCCAACTTTTTGCAGCCTATGAACTTCTCTCTGTATAGCTTCCTTCTGCCTGATTTCCTGCTTCCTCCGAAGCTTCTTCTTTTTTA
>CETM01457053.1_pt1 | contig 11348 bp, 7 predicted proteins | sample 361451 | NCBI WGS metagenome assembly CETM01 (sample SAMEA2622690, study PRJEB7988) | marine metagenome | isolation source: saline water (ENVO:00002010), including
ACAACAGAGTTTGATTCAGACTAAGTTTCTCTGTACAATCCACCAATCGTAAGCACAAATACCTACCAGTTTTAGCATTAATAAAAACAGAGAATAATTTTGACCAACCAGCCATTAAAAGGAATAAAAGTACTTGACTTAGGCCACTATATAGCCGGACCTTATTGCGGAAAACTTATGGCTGATATGGGAGCAGAGGTGATAAAGATCGAACCACCTTCGGGTGAACCTGGAAGAAGGTTAGCTCCATTTATCCAGGACAAGCCCTCTTTGGACTCGAGCTTGCCTTTTTTCTACTTAAACAGTAATAAAAAAGGAATTACCATAAATTTAAAAACAGAGAACGGGATATCTATCCTCAAGGCCTTTATAAAGAAAACTGATGTCATAATCGAAAATTTTTCCCCCGGGACTCTAAACAGTTTGGGAATAGGATATGACACGATACACAGTATTAACCCATCTGCCGTAGTGGTTTCAATCTCTAATTTCGGACAAACCGGTCCATACAAAGATTATAAAGCTACAGAAATAATTGAATATGCCCTCGGAGGCTTGATGGGAATCTTCGGAGCTTATGACAAGCCTCCGATAAAGCATGCACTCAACCAAGCACAGATCAAGGCAGGTACCAATGCCGCAAATGCAGCATTGATGGCAGTATACTGGTCAAAGTTAAACGGCAAAGGTCAGCATATCGACGTTTCTATCCATGAATGCATAGCCTACGGCTTAAGAGACACCACCTCAAACTACACTTACACAGGAGCAGTTAGACGAAGACAGCCCAACCACAGTGGGGACCTAACAAGGATACGACAGGTATCAGACGGGTTCATACTACCTAATCCCAATGTAAATACTAGTAGGGGATTAGACTGGGATACCGTAGCAAGGTTTATAGGCTCTGAAGAATTAATAGATGACAGGTTCAGTACCCCTACAGCCAGGCTTCAAAACGCAGAAGAACTAGGAGAAATTCTCGACCGGTCTTATGGACATCAAAAAAAATTTGAAACCTTCTATAAAGCCCATGACTTAAGATTTATTTATGGGATTGTGTTGTCAGCTGAAGAAGTGCTTGAAAATCCGCAATATCTGCACAGGAATTATTTCGTGGATGTCAGACATCCTATCGCGGGAGAAATTAAGTTCCCTGGTGCTCCCTTTAAATTGTCAAAAACACCAGCACAGTTTAATTCTGTAGCGCCTACTTTAGGCCAACACAACCAAGAGATATTTAAATCGGTTTTGAATCTTACAGAGGATCAAATTGCCAACATGAGGAGTGCTCAGATATTATGACTTCAAAGGGACCGTTACATGGATTGAGGGTGTTGGAAATGGGCCAACTAATAGCGATCCCTAGTGCCATGAAAATGCTTGCCGATATGGGGGCACAAGTCATTAGAATGGAATCCATCCACAGGCTAGAAAGTTACCGGAATGCATCATTATACGAGAATAATTCTGAGGGCGCCTTTTGGAATCGTGGAGCGAATTTTTATGAACAAAACAGAAACAAACTAGGACTCACTCTAGATCTGAGCAAACCTAAAGGCTTGAGCATCCTTAAAGAACTAATCAAAGTTAGTGACATTTTTGCTGAAAATTTCACCCCTAGGGTAATGAAGTCTTTCGGAATTGAATATGAAGATTTAGTAAAAATCAAACCTGATTTGATTATGGTGTCGTCGACAGGGTACGGATTTGACGGTCCTTGGGCAAATTTTGGAGCCACTGGACCAGCCACAGAATCTGCTTCAGGCATGGCAATAATGACAGGCTATCACAATGACATGCCAATCATGCCAGAGATACCGTACATCGACTACACTGCAGCCGAGCACACCGTATTCGCAATAATGTCGGCACTTATTCACAGAATGTCGACTGGAGAAGGACAGTTCATAGACATTTCTCAAACAGAAACGGCCTCAGCCACCGTCCCAGAAGCACTATTAGATTTCATAGTGAACGGTAGAGTAGAACCTAGGCATGGAAATGACGACCCTGTCATGGCGCCACATGGATGTTTTCGTTGTAAAGGTCAAGATAAATGGATAACTATAGCCGTACAGAACGATCATGAATGGAAAACTTTGTGTGAGATATTGAATATTGAAGAAGCTCAAGCCAAATCCAAAGACTATTCTTCTACACTAGATAGATGGACGAACCGAAATGAGTTACACAAACTGATCGACAATCATACAAAGGATTGGGACAACCACAAACTCACCCATTTACTCCAAAGTAACGGAGTAGCTGCCGGATCCGTTATGGAGAGCCCTGATCTCCTATTCGACAAGCATTTACAGGATAGAGGATTCTACGAAGTGGTTGAGCATCATCCAAGCACAGGGATGCCTCCGTTGCCATATGCCAGCAGGCCATGGAAGTTTTCCGAAACCCCTGCGGTCACTCCCAAAGCTGCCCCTATCATGGGCGAGAACAATGAATTTATACTCAAAGAATTATTAGGTAAAACAGACGAAGAATTCGATGAACTAGTAGCTACACAAATCATAGGAAGTAAACCTACTCAAGGCACAGCAGTAAGAGCACCAGACCCCAACGAACAACTTCGACAAGGGAGAATGCAGCGATACGACTCTGATTTCAAACAGAAAATATCCGAGTTCTACGGCACAGACAAGTAACATAATTTATTCTGCAGAGGTCATCATGAGAGAATGGTTTAAAAAACTAACATTCCACGAACTCTTAAAAAAGACATCTGAAAAATATCCTGACAAAATAGCATTAAAATTTGAATCAGAAAGCTGGACTTTCTCCTCGTTCACTCGTGAAGTCGATAGAACTGCAAGTTCATTACTCAAATTAGGGATTAAGAAACAAGACAAAGTAGCTATTTGGATGCCCAACAGACCAGAATGGTTGTTTTGCTTGTTTGCATTAAGCAGTATAGGTGCTATAACCGTCCCGATAAACACGAGGTTCAGAAGAACCGACATAGAATATATACTCAGTCAATCAGACACCAGTGTGCTAATAACGGCTGACACTTCAGGCCCAATAAATTATCTAGATATTTTAACTGATGCCTGTGAAGACCTAGGGAAAAGACATCCTGGAAATGTTATTCAGTCCAAAACTTTCCCGGAACTAAAAAAGGTTGTCACAATTGGGAATAGCCATCTTCCTTCAAGTATTCCTTGGGACACTTTCCTTCTTTCGGACTCCCAAATATCAAATTCAAATGGATCAATGCCAGAGTTAAAAACATCCCCAGATGACACTGTATTAATCATGTATACTTCCGGCACTACCGGTTTCCCCAAAGGAGTAATGCACAATCACAACATACTCCGGACAATTGAAGATGCTTCAAATAGAATGGGTTACACAAATGAAGATGTCATACTAATGTATCTTCCTCTCTTCCATTGCTTTGGCCTATATGAAGGACCATTAATGTCAATCACATCAGGATGTTCTATGATTTTATTAGATCGGTTTGACCCTGGACTGGTACTAGAACAAGTTGAGCAAAACAAAGTTTCAGTAATGAATGGCTTTGACACTCATTTTTTTGACCTTCTAAACCATCCTAACTTGCATCAGACCAACTTAAAGTCTTTACGCACTATATTGTTTGCTGCAGGAATGGAAGCCTCAGAATCGGTCGCCATACGTGCTCAAACAGAACTCTGCCCTACTGTAACTGCATGGGGGATGACCGAGGTAGGAGTTGGCGCTACTAGGTCATTTTTAGACAGCCCTAACCACGAAAGATGCAGTCGCTCTGGGTTCCCTTTACCTGGTTATGAGTTCAAAATTATTAATCCAGAAACTGGCTTACAGTGTCCTCATGATACTCCAGGAGAATTATGTGTAAGAGGATATGCAGTAATGCAAGGATATTACAAAAAACCAGAAGATACAGAGGCAGCAATAGACCTTGAAGGGTGGTTCCACTCTGGAGACGTGGCAACTATGTCAGCTAATGAAAGTATTCGATTCCTCGGCAGATACAAAGACCAACTCAAAGTGGGAGGGGAGAACGTGGATCCTGTTGAAGTTGAAGCTTTCCTGCAAAATCATCCTTCTATAGAAAAAGTTCAAATAGTAGGCGTACCTGACGGCAGACTAAACGAAGTCCCTTGCGCATGTATTATCACCGCGGATAATTCCTGCGTAGATCTGACAGACATAGAAGACTTTAGCAAAGGTCAACTAGCAAGTTTCAAAATACCAAAACATTTGGTGTTGATGAAAGAATTCCCTATGACATCCAGTGGCAAAGTACAAAAATTTGTCTTACGAGAACAAGTTGCAGATAAATTGAAACTTAACCGTTAATCCAGTCAGAAACCCTTTCAGCAATCATCATCGTTGTACAATTGGTATTTGCTCTTATGCAGTCGGGCATAACTGATGCATCAACGATTTTCAGATTAGCTATCCCATAAACATTGCAATACTGATCAACAACAGCCATGGGATCATCTTTGGTACCCATTTTACAGGTACCAGAAATGTGGTGAGTTGTTTGAACGTTCCGCTTTAGCCATAAATCAAGAGTATCATCCGATTGTATCTCTGCAGAAGAAGGGGTGATAACTTCATCAACTATCTCAGCATATTTACCTGTCTCCAACAAGTCGAAACACAAACGTACAGATTCCCTCAATCTAGATAAGTCTGATTCATTATCTAAATAATTATAATCCAGTATCGGTTGCTCTTCAGGATTAGTGGAATGGAGACGAAGTTGCCCTTTCCCTTCAGCCAATTCCAGTATGCACGTGAACCTGATCCCTTCTCCTTCCAGGGGATCTCCTCCCATCGGAGAAGAAAATGAAGATTGAAGGATTTGCATATCATTCCTGAGTTTTGAATCTGTAGCAGTATATCTAAGTGCAACTTGAGTTCTGGGAGCTTGAGGATCCAGAGGGAAATCATCTTTGACTTTCACAGGTATTCGGACATTTGGATGATCTCTGAGATTCTCTCCTACTCCTGGGACATCTTTAACGACGTCAATTCCCATATCGTCCAAATGAGCCTGTGGCCCTATTCCCGATAATAGCATCAATTGAGGAGACCCTATGGCACCACAGGATGAAATTAGTTGATGCCCATATATCTTGAAGCTTTCTCCTCCACTTTTAACCTCAACTCCTATGGCTACATCATCTTCTATTATCAATTTACATATTTGTATATTAGCTTTGACAGTAAGATTTAATCGATGCCTGACTGGATTAAGGTAAGTAAGAGATGTGCTCATTCTTACCCCCTCCGGATTGTTCATAGGGATTGGGCCTACTCCGGTAGAATCGGGGTTGTTCATATCGGGATCATCTTGATATCCGCTATCTATACATGCATCATAAAACGCTTGTTGCGCAGGTAGCCAATCCGAGCGTTTGTGGCGCCGAACAGGAATCGGACCATCGAAGCCGTGAAAATCATCTTTAATATCTGTATCGGTTTCTAATTTCCTAAAATACGGTAGCAATTTAACGAATTCCCACTCATCGTTTCCCATATCAGCCCAAGCATCATAGTCTTCTGGTACTCCTCGTAGCAACACTTGACCGTTTATTGCACTTGATCCACCTACAACTCGGCCCCGTGGGATTGGAATTGGTTCTGGTTGTTCAGCAGTAGCTATCCCTTTTAGTGACCAATTGTGTGGTGCTCCAATAGCAGACGCAGTTTGATCGTAACCGTATTTTAGATCATCCGGATAGTTTTCAAACTCAGGATAGTCCGGGCCTGCTTCAAGCAACAAAACAGACTTATTTTTGTCTTGAGATAGCCTCGACGCCAATACACAACCGGCAGAACCCGCTCCCAATATTATAAAATCATATTGCATAACATTCTCCTCTCTTTCTTACAGTTTGATATGGACTAACCACAACGATTATCACTAACGATTAGCATAGTCTGACTTAGCTTTATCTATAGCCTGAACTCTGGTAGACATCAGTTTGTCTCGACGTTCGAATGCCCATTGATTTGAACTTTGAGTACTCAGAGCACTTCCTTGGAAATGGGGCATAACATGCCTTGCTAACAACTCATAACTTTGGAGTAGCTTCTGTCTTGGACACCAGTCAACAGTCTGTACCATCAATCCTCCAAAACCTCCACTTCTTTCATCCAATCTCATTATGCCTTCTATGCAATCTTCGGGAGTACCAACAATCCAAGCACCGTTCTCTGTCATTGCATCCACTATCTCTTCCAATGGACCATCAACTATGGCATCCCTTCCCATAGTGTTTTCAAAGTATTCCCTTTGGTATCTCCCTGCGCCTATTCTTATATCTTCTATCGCTTGTTCTTTAGTCTCTGCCAAATGAATAGGAATCACTAGTCGCCAGTCTTTTCGATTCATTGTCTTTCCATGCAAGGAAGCAGACTCTTCAGCAATGTTCCATAAATCTTTCAAATCAGTAGGGGCTTTTGAAGGGTCTCTAGGAACTGTTATCGTTAATACTGACGCACCATGTTTGCCCGCAAGTTGAACTCCCGAAGGTGATTGTACAGACGCCACAGCCAATGGAATCCCGTCTTCTTGATATGGCCTAAGCTGCAAAATAGCCTCGTTTAATTCAAACCAATCAGATTTGTATGAAATAGGGTCTGTTTCAGTAAGAAGTCTAACTACTAAACCAAGGGCTTCATCCATTCTTTCTCGTTGGGTAGTTGATTTTATACCCAGCATATAGGCATCACCGGGTAAAGCACCCGGACCAACTCCAAGCATGACTCGGCCATGAGTCATATGATCTAACTGCACCATCCTGTTGGCAACCATAAAGGGATGATGATAGGGCAAACTTACAACACCGGTACCAAGCTTGATATGCTTGGTCCTGTCGGCAGCTACCGCCATGAAAATTTCCGGAGAGGATATTATTTCCCATCCAGCACTATGGTGTTCACCTATCCAAGCTTCATCAAAACCCAGAAAGTCGAGAAATTCAATTAATTCTAAATCACGATCAATTGCTAAGGTAGGATTTTCTCCTGCCCTGTGGAAAGGTCCCAAAAAGATACCAAACTTCATTCGCTTCGGCAGAGTCATATTCCCTCCTGTTACTGATATACTACTTAATTCTCTTGAGCACTCTCAAAATTTTTGATCTTATCCTCATTTTCTAAAGTTAAACCAATATCATCCAAGCCATTCATTAGACAATATTTTCTAAATTGATCAATGTCGAATCCTATGCTGATTTCTTCGTCATCGTCCCATACTCGCTGAGATTCCAGGTCAATATGTAAATTAAAATTAGGGTTGCTTTCAGCTTTATCAATTATTTGCTGCACAACTTCTTCAGGTAATTTAAGGGGCAATAAGCCATTTTGGAAACAATTGTTATAGAAGATGTCAGCAAAACTTGGTGCGATGACGCATCTTATACCATAGTCGTTAAGGGCCCAAGGAGCGTGTTCTCTAGATGAGCCGCAACCAAAATTATTACCCCCAACTAGTATCCCACCTTCTCGGTATCCCTCTTGATTCAAAATAAATTCCTTATTCTCTGAACCATCTTCGTTATACCTCCACCGAGCAAATAAAAACTCCCCATACCCATCCCTTTCAATGCGTTTTAAGTAAACTGCTGGGATAATTTGATCAGTATCTATATTTACCCTGTTCATAGGTATAACCGTTCTTGAATATTGGTTAAACGCTTTCATCATGTCACTCCTTGGTTATATTTAATCTACGTAATCCCAATCTCTTACATCTACGAAATGCCCAGCAATTGCTGCTGCTGCTGCCATAGGAGGACTGACCAGATGAGTTCGGCCTCCTTTCCCTTGTCTACCTTCGAAATTCCTATTAGAAGTAGACGCGCAACGCTCTCCGGGAGACAAAGTGTCAGGATTCATACCTAGGCACATGGAACATCCCGCTACTCTCCAATCTAATCCAGCATCAATGAAAATCTTGTCTAAACCTTCATCTTCAGCTTGTTTTTTTATTAAGGCCGAACCAGGGACCACCATTGCATATACATCTTCATGAACCTTTTTGCCCTTAACTACTTTCGCCGCAGCTCTAAGATCATCAATCCTAGAATTCGTGCATGCGCCTAAAAATACCCTGTCAAGTTTAATATCGGACATCGGGGTTTCAGGCTCCAATCCCATGTATTCCAAAGCGCGAGTGGCAGATTCTTGTTGAGCCACATCATCAAACGATCCAGGATTAGGAACCTTACCTGAGATGGAAGTAACCATCCCTGGATTAGTACCCCAGGTAACAGCGGGTTCAAGTGTAGAAGCATCTATCACAACGACTTTATCGTACTTAGCACCGGGATCAGATCTGAGTGCTAACCATTCGGCAGCTGCTTTTTCAAACTCTTCTCCTTTCGGAGCAAACCTTCTGTTTCTCACATACTCTATAGTTTTTTCATCGGGAGCAATCATTCCAGCCCTAGCTCCTGCTTCAATACTCATATTACAAACCGTCATGCGCCCATCCATGCTCAACGACTCAATAGCTTCTCCTGTATACTCTATGACGTACCCCGTTCCACCATTCGTTCCAATCTCTCCAATGATGCCCAGAATTACATCTTTGGCTTCAACTCCAAACGGAAGTGGTCCTTCAACCCTAACTTCCATTGATCCAGGCTTGAATTGTCTTAGGGTTTGCGTTGCTAAAACATGTTCCACCTCAGAAGTGCCTATTCCTATAGCGAAGCAACCCAAAGCACCATGAGTCGAGGTATGACTGTCACCACACACAACTGTCTTACCAGGCTGGGTGTAACCCAAATCCGGACCTATCACATGAACTATTCCTTGAAATTCACTAAATCTGTCGTAAAGATCTAGACCAAACTCTTTACAGTTTTTCTCAAGAGCATCAAGTTGTTTTTTAGATATTTCATCAGTAACTGGTTTAGTAAGTTCCCAAGTTGGAGTGTTGTGATCGACTGTGCAAACAGTAAGATCAGGTCTTCTCACACTTCTTCCTGCCATACGTAACCCATCGAAGGCTTGCGGAGAAGTCACCTCATGGACCAAGTGTAGGTCTATATACAAGATCGAAGGTTGTCCTTCTTCTTCATACACAACATGTTTATTCCAGAGTTTATCGAACATTGTTAACGGCGCCATAATCAAGTATTTCCTCCTCTAGCTTGATTAAAAACGTAGAAATATTCATCCATATTTGACTACGAAAACTCAATTATAGCATCTCTCAAAATACTTACCACTCGCAGGTAATCCTTGACATTCTATAACCCTCCTTTGGACCTTTGTCGTGGTACAATTCGGGTATAACAGAACGATGCATTAGACGCATAAACAACAATCAAGGAGTTACCAATGCCACTCACAGGAAACGAACTAAGATTACCCACATCTGTAAAACCTAACAACTACATAGTCTCACTGGAGCCTAACTTTACCGACTTTACATTCCAAGGGAACGTCGAAATATCGATCTCAATTAGCTCTCCCTGTGACCAAATACTATTAAATGCGTCTGAAATGGAAATACAGTCTGTTGTCTTAAACGATTCGGATAACACATGGGTTGCAAATTACTCAATAGACGAAGAATCTGAGGTCTTATCATTAACCTTTTCTGAAACTCTGAAAACAGGAGATTACTCTCTAAAAATTGAGTTTATTGGTACTTTGAATGATAAACTTCGAGGATTCTACCGAAGCCAATATATAAACCCTGAAGGAAACACTGAATATCTGGCCACTACCCAATTCGAAGCGACTGATGCCAGAAAAGCCTTTCCATGCTGGGACGAACCTGATGTCAAAGCCACTTTCGAGATAACCTTAATCTTCCCAGAACATCTAACAGCTATTTCCAACATGCCTGAAAAAAGCTCCTCAACTATCGCAGGCCAACGCAAGCAGGTGCAATTCGATAAAAGCCCCATCATGTCAACTTACTTGATTGCTTTTGTAATCGGAGACATAGAATGCATTGAAAGCACCGCAGACAACGACACCCTAATGAGGATATGGACCACCAGAGGAAAGACGGAACAGGCAACCTTTGCATTGGATACCGCAACTAAGCTATTGTCGTATTTAAATAACTATTTTGATATCCCTTTCCCTCTACCGAAACTAGACCACATTGCCATACCCGATTTCGCTGCCGGGGCCATGGAAAATTGGGGAGCTATTACATACCGAGAAACTGCTCTTTTGGTGGATCCTAACAACTCCTCTGCAGGGACCCGTCAGAGAGTAGCCGAAGTGATCGCGCACGAGATGGCTCACATGTGGTTTGGTGACCTAGTGACTATGGAATGGTGGGACGACTTGTGGCTTAACGAAAGCTTTGCTTCTTGGATGGGAAATAAAGCTGTTGATTGGCTTTTCCCAGATTGGGCGATGTGGACCCAATTCGTCAACATGGATACCAATAGAGCATTCAGCCTTGATGGCTTAGAAAACTCTCATCCAATAGAACAGACTGTTGAAAATCCAGCAGAGGTAAGCCAATTATTCGACGCAATTAGTTATAGCAAAGGAGGATCCGTTTTAAGAATGTTGGAACAATTCTTAGGAGCTCCTGTTTTCCAACAGGGGATCACATTGTATTTGACCAACAATAGTTATGGGAATGCTCGTACAGAACATCTGTGGCAAGCACTAGAAGAGTCTTCTGGCCAACCCGTCACAAGAATCATGGACACTTGGACATCTCAGACCGGTTATCCCGTATTAACAGTTGTTAAAGAGGATAAGAATACAATTTCTCTGAGTCAAAAAAGATTTAAGTATGACAATATTCTGCAAGCAAATGCTTCAGATAAGGCACAACAGCCGCTCTGGGAAATACCTGTTTCAATCATAGGATCAAACAATAAATTCTGTCATGCCGGTATTATGAACACAGAATCCTACACCATCAAAATTAATGACACTACGAATGACTCATGGATAAAACTGAACCCAGAAGTTAGCGGTTTCTATAGAGTGCTCTACAGCGTAGAAGATTGGGATCTGTTTAAGGCACCAATCCAAAACAAAACACTTTCTGCATCGGATAGACTTGAAATCCAAAATGATGCTTATGCTCTATCTCGATCAGGGCATCTATCAATAAATACCTTCCTAGACATAGCTGCCTCATACGTGAATGAAACCGACGCATCAGTGTGGAGCGACCTTGCTACAAACTTGAAAGAGATAGAGCTTTTAATCTCAGACAAAGATTACTTAAGCAAATACAGAACTTTTGGAAGAAATTTATTTGCCCAAGCGGCTGCATCAGTTGGCTGGGAGCCACAAACATCCGACACACACTTAACATCTTTGCTGAGAAGCGTAGTCCTAAGTCAATCAGGAGGATATGGGGATGA